>Ga0255779_1000021_pt1 | contig 159517 bp, 149 predicted proteins | sample 011ome_21_FD_179977 | JGI IMG/M metagenome (GOLD analysis project Ga0255779, IMG submission 179977) | Coastal salt marsh microbial communities from the Groves Creek Marsh, Skidaway Island, Georgia - 011508AT metaG (version 2) | ecosystem: Environmental > Aquatic > Marine > Intertidal zone >... | reverse complement strand
TTTCTATAGTCGTTCATCACAATTCCCAACTGGAGTGTGTTAGCGGCCCCTGCGTGTTTTGAGTGCGTTCCCGCCTCCTTTGGGTTCTTGTACGAAGCACTTAACCTCGGTCCGTCGCTCATTGGTAAAGTTTTTCAGCAGGGAGGTACGGCTAACCGCAATATTGTTTCTCTTGCAGGCTTAGATTATTGGTCCAAATTTGGTCCACGCCCCTGTAACTTATTGTTTTTAAAAAGAGTTAAGTTCCGGCCCCGGACACCAATATCCATGCGTATGCGGCTATAACTGACATCACTATCCCCGTATCGGAACCAGTAACTGACCCTCTTTGCTCGGCTTGACCTAGAGCTGTACGTGCTATGTTTACTCGTCGACTTTTCCAAACTAAGTCGTGAACCGTCCAAACATTTAAATCACAAGTGGTATATGCACATGAATAAAAAGCTTCTCCAAATTATTGCTCTCTTGATAACAACGAATTTATCTGCGCTAAGCCTGGCCGAGGGCTTTTCAAAATCATCCCCCGAGGCTCAGGGTATATCCAGTCAGCGGCTAGAGCGCCTGTCGGCATTGTCAGAGAAATACGTAAAGGAAGGCCGGGTATCGGGCATTGTCAATCTTGTACTGCGTAACGGAGAGGTCGTTCACTACGAAGCGACAGGCAAGCGCGGCTCGGACAACGATACGGCTATGGAGGTTGACGATTTGTTTCGTATCTACTCCATGACCAAGCCCGTGACGTCGGTGGCTGCAATGCAGTTGTACGAGCAAGGGAAGTTCCAGCTATCAGATCCTGTTACTAAGTTTGTGCCTGAGCTTGGCGGTCTTAAAGTCCTGAACAATGAGGGTCAGTTCGAACCTGTGAAACAGGTCATGACGATGCATCAGTTGCTCATGCACACAGCGGGAATGTCCTACGGATTTAATGCACAAAATGATTTAGTCGATCAGTTGTATCTTCGAGCGGACCTGTCTTCGGCAGCTAACCTTGATGAATTTATTGTACGACTTGCAAAGCTACCCTTGAGGTCTCAGCCCGGCGAGCGTTATCACTACTCAGTAGCAGTCGATGTGACCGGTTTGATCGTTGAGCGTATTTCGGGTCAGCGACTTGATGAGTACATCGAAGAACATATTCTTGCGCCGCTTAAGATGCATGACACCTTTTTCGAAGTGCCAGAGGATAAGCGCGATAGATTCGTGCAGAACCACTTCATAAATCCAGAAACCGGCACTTTGGTCAACGCAGATTTTGCACCAGCGCCTTATGGTTACAGGAAGGGCGTTGCACTCTCGGACTTCTTCGATGTGACGCTTTTTGCGGGTGGAGCGGGTCTGGTCTCAACGGCGATGGATTATGCTCGATTTGCGGAAATGCTGCGTCGTGGTGGTGAACTTGACGGTGTCCGAATTCTTGGCCCAAAAACGATTAAGTTCATGACGAAAAATCACCTTTCTGAGGAATCGATGCACGCAGCCTGGGAGCAAATGCCAACCCCTGACATTGGTCGTCCCGGGTTTGGATTCGGTTTAGGCCTTGGCGTGGTCACTGATTCCGCTGCCATTGGCGTACTGGGTAGCGACGGTGAGTTCAATTGGGGCGGTGCTGCCGGCACCATTTTTTGGGTCGATCCAGTCGAAGAGTTAGTAGTCGTAAGTATGATTCAACTAATGCAAAGCCCATGGCCATTGCGCGCAGATGTCAAGATAGCCGTATATCAGGCATTGACTGACACTTACGAGTAATACACAGGGGATTAAGTTGGAGCAGGGTTTTGATTAATTCAGAACCCTGTAGCCTCTTCCGCGCAAACATTGCTTGATTACCTGCTCAACCTCGCGGCTGCCTTCTCGCGCGCCACCAACGCCACCAGTTACTGCACCAACACCCGCACCACGCTCAGCTGAGTTCGAGCGACCTTTAATGATCGCGCCGATCGCACCACCCACCACAGCGCCGCCAATGGCGCCTCGTGCGATTTTCTCTCCCCGATTCACCTCGGCCGCATATTGTTCGCATTCAGCTTTGTCCGCAGCGTATTTAGTCATATCCACACCTTTGCGATCGATGATAGGCGTGTCAACGAAAGGGTCTGACGTGGCACAGCTTGTGAGCAGTGTGAGGGCCATTAAGAGAGATAATTTTCGCACGTGATGTTCCTCGAGTAATCATTGTAAGCGTCAAGCCGAATCCATAACCTACATACGAATATGCCCCTTACTTTCCGCCGTTAGAAGAGGAAAAATTACGGTCTGGAGGGCCTCAGTAGCTTATTTATGGACTCTGAATGCATGAGGTTTAGCAGTGAACAATAGCGTTAGGCTTTCGCTCTGACGATCTTGGCTACGCTCTGCGCTGTTGCAAGCAAGTTACCCTCTTCATCGAGAAGCTCTGACTCTAAAAAGACGGTTTTAAATGTTGCTTGTCGTATCCAGCCTCGAGCGAATACCGGACCTTTCTCACCCCGAGTAACTGCATGGTAGCGAGTTGTGACCTCGTAGCTCGAAAGCGCAACCACACCTTCTTCCGCGAGATGTGCGAACACAGCGTGTGACATCGCCGCGTCCAACATCACAGTAATAAACCCACCCTGAACAACGTCGATAGAGTGACAGTGATCCTTTGTGGGGCGGAATTCAAACGTACAGCTTTGCTCATCTCGATCACTGCTAACTACTCGACCATTCAGCAACTCGATAAACGGCGGGCGGTTACTGTTTAAACGCTCGATAGGATCGATGTTGCTCATATTTGGTTTCCGAAGTTGTGGTTAACAAAACGCGCGCCATGTTAACGTCACTATCTCAAAACGAACAGGACAATCTCGATGCTTACGGCTGTACTCACCATGTTGGACCTTCAAGACAAAATGAACACCAAGGTTCATCCAAACTGGCGAGAGCAGGGCTATGAGTGGTATCGCGCAGCATGGATAGAGTGCGCTGAATTGATGGACCATGCTGGCTACAAATGGTGGAAACATGCAGAGCCGGACATCGAACAAATCCAGTTAGAGGTCGTAGATATTTGGCATTTCGGAATGTCGGCCTTACTGGTTGACTCCGACGATACCGGAACACTGGCGGACGAAATAGCGCGTGACTTGAGTGCAACTTCCAATTCTAGCCTCAGCTTGCTTGAGGCGTCTGAGGCGCTCGCATCCGCTTGCATGACAAGCGGATCGTTTTCTACGGCCGCATTTCTGGATCTCATGTGCGCTAGCGAATTGAGCTTTGACCAGCTGTATCGAATGTACGTTGGCAAAAATGTCTTGAACTTCTTTCGACAGGATCATGGCTATAAGGACGGTTCGTACGTCAAGGTTTGGAATGGTCGCGAGGACAACGAGCACCTTTCCGATATTTTGAGTCAGTTGGACGCCGACGATGACAGGTTTGCGGAGACTCTCTATCGAGGGCTCGAGGCCGCCTATCCAGGCTAGCCCTTATTTCAGGCCTTACAAACGGAATAAAAACCTGCTGCCATAAATGTAATCATCTGATCATACGCCGACTGGTAGTCGTCCGACCGGCCGGCTCCCTCAGAAAGGCGGTCAATCCGGCCTGTTCTCGCCAGCGTGAGGGTCAGCGCCCCTGAGAGATTGTGGTAGCAACAATATATCTTATCGTTTGGTGCCTCTGGCAATGCCGCTTTTAGCGCGCTTATAAATTCGGTTACCAACTGATCAAAAGCTCGGGCGTGGCGAGATAGGAGAAATCGTTTTTCGTGGACGCATCGCTATGCCCAGCTATTGGAATAGGCCAGAGGCTGACCAAGAGGCCACGTGGGTCGATGAAGATCAACGATTGTGGCTTCGATCAGGCGATATTGGCTATGTCGATACTGACGGGTATTTGTATGTTGTCGATCGGAAGAAAGATATGATTATCAGTGGTGGGCAAAACATCTACCCCCAAGACTTAGAAGCGGTCGTTGCGAGGCACGAAGGCGTTTTTGACGTTGCGGTGATTGGCATGTCAAGTTTGACCTGGGGTGAGACACCTGTGGCGCTTCTTGTACCTGAGCCAAATGTTGTCCTGGATCCAGCCAAGGTAAAAGACTGGGCCAACCGCCAACTGGGTAAGCAGCAACGTCTGGCGGATATTATTTTAATTGACGATCTACCGAGAAATCCAAACGGCAAAATTTTGAAGCGAGAGCTCAGAGAAGTCTTTAAGGGTAGGGAATATGCGTGAATTCAGAGATTTTTACTACGACGTTGCTGACGGCCTGACGCTCTACGCGAGAGACTATCCTGGTCCAGAGAATAGCAAAGGCTGTGTACTGATGATGCACGGGCTCACCCGAAACTCTCGTGATTTTGCGGTCCTAGCCGAGAAGCTTTCGAACACGCACCGGGTTTTGGTCGCTGAGCAGCGAGGTCGGGGAAAGTCGGACTGGGACCCGCAGCCTGAGCGTTATGCGATACCAACCTATGTCGGGGACATGTTTAGGCTACTGGAGGTCGCGGAGGAGAAGCAGCTTGCGGCTGTGGGTACATCGATGGGTGGGTTAATGGCAATGGTGATGAATGCCACCAATCCCGGAGTGTTTACTCATGTTGTTCTTAACGATATTGGTCCTGAGTTGTCGAAAGTAGGGCTAGATCGCATTAGCAGTTATGTCGGGCAGGGCGGACCTATTTCGACTTGGGAAGAAGCGATTGCCTATAACCGAAGTATCAACGGGGTTGCCTTCCCGACGTTGACCGATGATCAGTGGGAAAGCTTTACTCGCCAATTGTTCAATGAGTGCGATGGCGCTCCATATCTTGATTACGACCCTGCTATTTCTCAAGCAGTAAAAGCGGACGATGGTAGCACTGTACCTCCCGATCTCTGGCCGATCTATAAGCTGTTGAACGTTCAACCTCTGATGCTGGTACGAGGTGCAATCTCGGATCTACTAGATGCTGACATTAAAGATAGGATGATTGAGGAGATTCCTGATCTTGCTTATTTGGAGGTGCCAAATGTCGGTCATGCCCCCATGTTGATAGATGAGGCAGTTACCCAGGCGATCCAACAGTTTATAAACGCTTAATCTGCGTGCTATCCCACAGATTTGTCGATTTTGGCCGCTAATTGTAGATCTTTATCAGTTAGCCCGCCCGCATCGTGAGTGGATAGCCTTATAGTGACTCGGTTGTAGACGTTTTCCCAATTGGGGTGGTGCTCTGCTTTTTCTGCGAGAAGTGCCACGCGGCTCATGAAACTCCAAGCGGTAATGAAATCCTTAAATTCAAAGTCGCGACGGATGAAATCGCCGTCCAAGTGCCATCGACTGAGACTTGTTTTCAACGCGTAGTCAATTTGAGTGGTGCTGAGCTTTTTCATACTGCTGCTTCCATGTGCCGCTTTAGGTGAACGCCACACTCTAGATGGGGGGTGTAGGGGAACTGATCAAAAAAGGCCAAAGCTTCTATCGAATGACTTGTTGTTAAAGAAGATAAATTTTCCAGCAAAGTCAGAGGGTTACAGCTGATATAAAGAATTTCATTAAAACCTTGAACTAATTCCAGCGTACCCGAGTCGAGGCCTGCGCGGGGTGGGTCTACAAACACAGTGCGAAGTGTGTAGTCCTCGAGGGAGGGTTCTAGTGATGCCAAGCGCCTGAAGGTACGTGTGCCCGCCATTGCGACAGTCATTTCTTCAGCAGACAGTCTCGCAAACTCAACGTTTTTAACCTCATTGAGCAAAAGGTTATCGACGGCTGCGCGAGTTGCTACCTTGGATACCTCAGTCGCGAGGACACGGCGAAATTGTGTTGCTAGTGGGATTGTGAAATTGCCGATACCGCAATACAGCTCTAGTAAATCCGAGCCTGGATCTGAAATCTGATCCATCGCCCATTCGATCATACGTTCGTTGACATACGCGTTGGGCTGTATGAACGCCTGTTCTGGTTGCTTGTATCGATAAACCCGAGTTCTGACCGTTAGCGATTCTTCAACCCAATCCTGACCGAGGGTGACCTTTTGGCCTCGGGAACGCCCAATCAGAGAAATATGTAACCGATCAGCAAGCGCATGGGCTTCCGCTTCCCATACGTTATCAAGCAGGCGATGGTAGATCAGTGTGACCAATACCTCACCGGATTGAGTGGATAGAAATTCCACTTGAAACAACTTTCGTCGCAACTCGGAGTTTTTTTCAAGATGGCTTCGTAGGGGCGCAAGCACCGCTTGAATCGCCTTGCTAGCGATCGGAAACTCTTTGATAGGGACCGGAATTTTCGGTGCATCTCGATCGAACATAACAAACTCGAGATGATCGTCCTCGTGCCAAACCCGAAACTCTACACGCATACGAAAGGAGTCTTTGGGGGAGCTTATGATCGTGGGCGACGGCGCGCCTAGCGCTTCGAAGTCACTGGCAATAGCTCTGATCTTTTCAGTCAGAAGGCTGTCATAGTCACTTGGCGAAAAGTCTTTCGGTAGCACAGTTATAAACAGTTCTTAGGTTTTGGTAAGCCGGCGATTCGACTTGCTAGCCGGGTAGGGGACCCAGGAAACAATGACATTAGGTAGATGCTGTTACCTTTTTCAGGCCCGAGTTCTAACTTAGCGTATTTCACCAGCGCTCGGTTAGCCGGTGAGGCATCAAACTCTTCATAAAAACGTTGAATCAATGCCAGAATTTCCCAATGTGCATCTGTGAGCATGACATTTTCAAGCTCAGCAAAGGCCTCTGCAATTTTGGGCGTCCAAAGTGCACGATCAGCGAGGAAGCCGTTAGCATCCAACATGTCATCAGTAATCGGTGCTCGCACTCTAACCCCAGCTAATCACGGGCTCACTTGACGTAGTGTATCTCACCCAGTCGTCGTCTGAGATGATCTTAAGTGCCATTGCAGCGCGGGTGTCCTCGTTGAGGGTCGTAGCGCCCTCAAGTAGTGCAACGGTAACGGAGCGAGACGCCAACGTGGAAATTGCTTCAAAGGTTACTTGGTCGTTGGTGATGATCACAGTATCGCCTTCATTTACAAGCTTAACTGTGCTGGGTAGCAGGGCTTGACGATTTATTAGATGAACAGTCATTAAAAGCTCACCACATGGTCTGCTTGCGATAATAGCTCGGATACGCCGTCCATCGAAATAGGTTTTACAGGGATGCTGAAGCCGTTCTCAGGCGTTTGCTTGTCCTCTGCCCACACAAAAACGTCGTCAACATCGTAAATCGGGAGGGATTTCAATAGTTTCCTGAGATCACTGTGCCCCGCCTTAGGTGCTAGATCCGTATTGAGGTAGTTGAGGCCATCGCCCATAAACACTACGGCGGCCTGCTGTCCGAACGCGCCCGCAGCCATGATCACATCGATCGCCGGGTCGGTTTCCAGCCCATGCTCGTAAGGTCCCGATGTAATTAACACTAACCAAGATGCCGACTTACCCAAAGCTTATGACTCTCGTTCCGTTGAGCCCGCTCGCCATCAGCTCACCCAATCCTGCAATCGTAAAATCAAGATCACCGGTAACGCCAAATTTTTCAGCCGAGGCGCTACATAGCGTAAGTTCCACGCCAAAAAAGGACTTTAGATAGCGCCACTTTTCGTGAATGGGTTCGTGCACCTGACATACGCCACGGCCAAAAAAGAAAACGTTGAGGGGCGGGTTGCCCGAGCTGGCGAGTGCTGTTGCATAGCGCAAAGCCACAGGCGTTTTCTCGGATTCAGCTTTGATAAGGAGTGTGATGGATTTCATATAGAAATAAAAAACCCCGGCGAACCGGGGTTTGAAAGCCAAAGAGGTGATCAGTCGTCCCCGCCAAACGCTCCCAGCAAGTGGAGGAGGTGAACGAAGATATTGTAGATGTTGAGGTAAAGACCGACCGTAGCGCGGATGTAATTGGTCTCGCCGCCATTAATAATTCGGCTGGTGTCGACCAGAATCAGGCCCGACATAATCATAACAACAGCTGCAGAGATGGTGAGCGACAAAGCTGGGATACCCAGGAAGATGTTTGCGATCATTGCAACGATCGCCACAATCAAACCTGCGAACAAGAAGCCAGTCATAAACGAAAAATCACGCTTGCTTTGCAGTGCGTAAGCAGACAAGCCGAAAAATATAAACGCCGTACCAGCCAGTGATTGCATCACTAACTGAGGGCCACCCGGCATCGCCAGGTAGGCGTTCAACAGCGGGCCTAGACCTGCGCCCATAACGCCCGTAAAGGCGAAGATAGCAGGCAAACCTTTTGCACTGTCTGCCATTTTGTTCACGACAAACAAGAGACCAAATCCAATCAACGAAAATACCAACCCCATAAATGCAGGGAGATTCAATGCCATGGATATGCCCGCCGTGACCGCACTGAATGCCAGCGTCATTCCCAATAGCATGTACGTGTTTTTAAGAACCTTATTGGTCTCTAGGACGGCGCTGTCAAAACGAGCCGTTGCTACATCTACGCGTCTTTCCGACATGTTTGATCTCCTGATCTGTTTTTGTAGGTGGCGAGAGCACATTTTGTGCCCTCACTGCCGTTGCTATTAATAATAGGGGTGAGCAGGGTGATATCCAAGCCCCATCGCTTTAATTTGCTGTGGCCACAATACTTACTTCTGCGGTGTATCGCAGTGTGCTGACCGAAACTGAGGGCGCAGTATCAACGGCACTGGCGGGCTCTGCGCGCATCAAGCTTTCAAACGGGTCTGAAGAATTGCCGTTGCCCTCACTGATCGAGTTAACTGCTTGGATGGTTAATTCCGCGGCTGACGCCATCGTTCTAACAACACGCAGAGCGTTAGCGACGGCGTTGCGAAGCGCTCCTTGTTGCGCCTCTTCAGGTCGTGAGTAAGATAGTTGAGGTGCACTTACTTGTGTGGCGCCCAATTCAGTCAGTGCGGTCAATATCGCACCAACTTCCGAAACGCCATTCCCCTTGAATGCAAGATTGCGAGTCACACGGTAGCCCACAAAGACTTGCTTTCGACCCTCTGCGTCCCACCGATACTCTGGATTCAGCGATAAGGCACTCGAGTCAATGGAGTCCTGGGCAAGATTGAACTTAGAAATCCCATTTTCTAGTTTCGCCACGGTGCTATTCACCCGTTGTTGAGCCTCAACCGCACTGCGACTTATCTCAGTCACAGATGCGCTGAAGTTGACTTGGTCCGGCGTTACATCCACAAAGCCAGAGCCCCTTGCTTCTAAGCGTGTTTCGGCACCTACCGTACCGGCAAATCCGATAAGTAATATTGTTACCAACGCCAATCCAGTTAAACGTATAGAAGCCATGGTTTTCAGATGCCCAGTCCGATGGAGGTTACTTAGTGAGAGCTTGCAGGACACTTAAAAGTTCCCAATGGTGCGGGGTTTCTGCTCTATATTTTTGTTACTCTGCACTTATTCAAGACGGGAGTCTCCGCATGCTATTTCGAACAAAACTTGCTATCGCGTTTCTCTGCGGCTGGACAGCGATCGCCACAGCGAAACCTATTTCTGATGAAACCCTGATGATGGCGAAACAACTCCGTGATGAGGCGATGACCGGGTCACGGGCCTGGAACATCGTCGAGAGTCTCACCACCGAAGTTGGGCCGCGGCTCGCGGGTAGTGAAGCAGAGGCTCGCGCACGGACATGGGCGGTTGAAAAGTTAGCGTCATACGGATTTGAGAATGTCAGAGTCGAGACCTTTGCTATGGATGGTTGGCAGCGAGGTACCGAAGTTGCTGAAATCGTCACTCCGTTCCCGCAAAAGTTAGCTATAACATCTCTGGGCAACAGTGTGGCGACATCTGGCACGGGTATTGAGGCAGAGGTTGTTTTGTTTGAGACGCTGGCCGCATTACAAGCAGCAGATATGGGTTCGCTTGAGGGAAAAATTGCATATGTTGGTCACGGAATGCAGCGAACACAGGATGGATCGTCTTACGGTCATTTTGTGCGATTGCGCTCTGCAGGCGCGGTTGAGGCTGCACGCCGTGGCGCTGTAGCAACATTAATCCGCTCTATTGGCACCGACAGTCATCGAATGCCTCACACCGGAAACATGAGCTACGCCGACGGAGTAACACCGATTCCAATTGCGGCACTCTCGAACCCCGACGCAGATCAGCTTGAGCGAATTGCAGCGAGAGGCCAGGTAATTCGAGTGAAAATGACGTTGACTCCGAATTACACAGGCGTGGTGGAAAGCGGAAACGTGATCGCTGAAATCCCCGGTACTGATCTCGCTGATGAAATAGTGATTATTGGTGGTCATCTTGATAGCTGGGACTTGGGAACTGGGGCCGTTGACGACGGCGCAGGCGTTGCCATTACGATGGAAGTGCTGAGACAAATCAAGAGCCGTGGTCTCAGACCACGACGAACCATCCGCTTGGTTCTTTGGGGCGCGGAGGAGGTTGGCCTTTTGGGCGGATATGCCTACGCTGAAGCCCATAAAACCGAGTTGAGAAAACACGTGATAGGTACCGAGAGTGACTTTGGTGCTGGGCGAATTTGGAAAATTACGCGAGATATCAATGAGGCCGCGGTTCCGGTTGCAGACAAAATAGCGGAGCTCGTTGAGCCACTTGGTATTGCCCCCGGCAATGCTGATCTAAGGTCGAGCGGGCCTGATCTCACACCCATGAACAGGTTGGGTTTTCCGGGATTTAGGTTCGTTCAGGATGGGAGTGATTACTTCGACCTCCATCACACACCCGACGATACTCTCGACAAGATCGATCCTGCAGCGATGGACCAAAACGTCGCTGCGTATCTAGTCTTCGTGTGGTTGGCCGCAAACAGCGACGTCAGTGATTGGGGTTGGGTGCCTGCAGAATAAGAGCCCACGGTGGCCATAGAGGTTCTTAACAGAAACTTAGAGCTTCTCCCTCCGTCTTAGTTTGATTGCCCTAACATATGGTTGGTGCTAACTAGGACACAGTGCAAACGTGGCCCGGTTATGTTTTTGGGCCACACGAAGCCGCCAAAAGAGGGGGGCTTTTATAGATGGCGCAGAGGGAGGTATCGTTCAAGACAGTTTGAGACTCTTCTTTTACCTCGGGCTCCGCTGCTTTTTGGCTGGGTTTCCAAGGCTCGTGCGGTCCGTCTTTGGTCAAACCTGCCAACGCCACCACCCTGACTTAAAACCAAAAAAAAACCGCCCAAGGGGCGGTTCTTTCGTTGTTGGCGGTGGGCCAGGGATTCGAACCCCGGGAACCTCTCGGTTCAACGGTTTTCAAGACCGCCGCTTTCGACCACTCAGCCAGCCCACCAAAACCTGTCTCGGCTACCGCCGAGGGAAGCGCCGCATTATAGCGATGCCTCCCTCACTATCAAGCTTCCTGTGCGTTATTTTCCTCGGAATCTGCGACTTCGACAGGTTCCGCGGGTCTGGGACCTCTCGGGTCGTTGGCAGCACGTGCAGGATTGTTGGTGATTTGTACTGCATCCGGGAAAGCTTTCGCGTAAAAGAGGGTACGCGTAGCGGTTTCAACGGTAATTTCAGTGACAGGCTTTGCGTCAACCCTCGGATCATTGATCGCTCTGCCATCCTCTGTAACACCACTGAGATCCAAGGTCGCTGGCGGTAGCTCTGCCTCAGTTACCACTGAGTCGCTTGCAATGGCTCCGGTATTTGCATTCTGTGTTAGCGCTACGACAGATGCCATTCCTGGCTCATCGGCTTTCATGGCTACTGATGTTTCTAAGGCGCTTGCCGATTGCACCGTGGCAAAGATTTCCGTTGAGTCATCTGTAGCTGCTGCAGCCTCATTACCTACTACGGCGTTCAGCGTTTCAGAAGAAATTGCCGATGCTGTCGCTACAGAATCACCCGCGGATGCATTAGGCTCCACTGCCGCTGTATCGGTCTTAGTGCCGCGTCTGCGCCGTCGACGACCTTCAGAGCGCTTGTCTGCGGGGCGATGGCGTGGCTCCGTATCAGCAATGTCCCATGCCTCATCGGCATTAACGGCCTCGTCGCCCGTATCATCCGCTTCATCGGTGGCAAATTCCATTTCCACTGAACTCTCAGTCCCAGCTTCGCCAGTACTGCGTCGTCGACCACCTCGACGACCGCGTCTTCGACGCTTTTTGGGCTCTCCGTCATTGCCATCCTCTGCCGCTCTCTCTTCGGCAGGCGACGTCATAGACGTAGTTTCTACCTCAGTATTGTTCTCTACTTCAGCTTGTTTAACTGGACGCTTCCGCTGTCGATTATTCCGACGCTTGGGTTTGGTGCCTGACCGGGCCTCCGTTGTTTTTCCATCGCTCGATTCTTTCTCGTCCGCCTCCTCCTCGGTTTTGGGTATTGGTGCGAACAGTGCTGCCCACAAACGGGGGAATAAGCCGGGCTTCGGCGTGCTTTCAGGAAGTGTCGCTGCTACCGGCGTAACGGTCTCTGGCACAGCCTCAGGCGAGACAGCTGGCGGTGGCGCGTCCGGGGTTACGCCTCTTACGAGGGCTTGTGGCGCTGGCGCGGTTTTCTCTTCGTCGCTGGGTGCTGTCTCCGCCTCAAATGCTGAAAGATCGATCTCGAAGCTTTCACGCTGATCCTCTTCCACTTCGTCATCACGCAAACGAATCACTTCGAAGTGGGGTGTTTGCAAATTCGGATTTGGAATAATAAGAACTCGAACTTTTGTTTCTTGCTCGATTTCGCCAACCGCTGCACGTTTTTCATTCAGCAAGAAAGCAGATACGTCTACCGGAACAATTACGCGAACTTCGCCTGTCCGTTCTTTCGAAGCTTCCTCCTGAATGAGACGAAGTATTGCCAGCGCAAGCGACTTGGTATCACGAATGGTGCCTTGACCCGTACAGCGAGGACATACCATTCCACTAGTCTCACCAAGCGATGGGCGGAGGCGTTGGCGTGACATTTCTAGTAAACCGAACCTAGAAATACGGCCAAGCTGAACACGAGCGCGGTCAATTTCTAATGCATCACGTATTCGATTCTCGACGGCACGCTGATTTTTGGAAGCATTCATATCGATAAAGTCAATGACAACAAGGCCACCCATATCACGCAGTCTGAGTTGTCGCGCAATCTCATCAGCAGCTTCAAGATTTGTTTGAAGCGCCGTTTGCTCAATGTCGCTTCCTTTCGTTGCCCTAGCAGAGTTGATGTCGATAGACACTAGCGCTTCGGTGGGGTCGATAACGATTGAGCCCCCTGACGGGAGTCGCACTTCCCTCTGAAAAGCCGTCTCGATCTGACCTTCAACTTGAAAGCGATTGAACAGCGGCAACGTGTCGTCATAGGCTTTGATTCGATTCTGGTACTTCGGCATTACCATGCTTACGAAATCAAGCGCCTGTTTATGCGCATGTGCCTCATCGATCAGAACCTGGTCGATATCATCTTTTAAGTAATCACGGATAGCGCGGATGATGACGTCGCTCTCTTGATAGAGCAGCGTCTGTGGAGGATTCTCATCAGCCGCTTCAGATATGGCTGCCCATAATTTCAGCAGGTAATCTAAATCCCATTGGAGCTCTTCTGCCGAACGTCCAACACCCGCCGTTCGGATGATAACGCCCATGCCGTTTGGTATCTCAAGTTGGTTGAGCGCGTCACGAAGCTCGCTACGATCTTCGCCTTCGATTCGCCGCGAGATGCCGCCAGCTTTGGGGTTGTTTGGCATCAAAACCATGTAGCGCCCAGGAAGACTAATGTACGTTGTCAGCGCTGCGCCCTTCGTACCGCGTTCCTCTTTATCGACTTGGACAATGACCTCTGTGCCTTCTTTGATCACATCCTTGATGCGCATTCTGCCGTCAGAGGGGGCCGCGGACCGATAGTACTGGTGAGAGATTTCTTTGAGTGGCAAGAAGCCGTGTCTGTCGGCGCCAAAATCCACAAACGCTGCTTCAAGGCTTGGCTCGACACGGGTTACTTTCGCTTTATAGATGTTTGCTTTGGTTTGGAGTCGAGCACGATTTTCGATATCTAGATCGTACAGACGCTGGCCGTCTACGAGAGCGACTCGAACTTCCTCTCGCTCCGTAGCGTTGATTAACATTTTCTTCATTTGTTAGGTTCCGCAAGGCAACCCAACAACGGGCGAGCGCACGCAAGGTGCACGACACTTAGGTTTGACGAGTGTTCACACTCGTTGCTATCTGCTTGTCGTAACTGAACTTTTCGTTAAATCCAGTTGAATTCTCTCCGCGCCATTGGATCGCGGTTTATTTTATCGCTCTGAGCTGCCGTGACTGCTTTTCTGTTTCCCATCGCGCCGGCGCTTCGAGCGGCTTACTGTTCTTGGTAGTACCTGTCGCGTGCAGAGTGCTCTGCGCTTCGCTTTCGCGTAAAGTGTCGCGCTCAGACCTACCGGGGCGTGAGCTTAGCATTGCTGCACGGTGACATCAATCCAGCAGATGCTATTAACGCTTGGGGTAGACGTGCCAAAAATCAGGTTTTAGATGCTCGTGACCAAAACTAGTGTGCAGTTCATTTCAATCTCGGACGAGGAATCGGGGCAACGGGTCGATAACTTTCTTATGCGTACGCTAAGTGGCGTACCCAAGACTCGGATATACAAAGCTATTCGCAAAGGTGAGGTGCGGGTCAATAAGGGAAGGGTGAAACCTGAAAACAAGTTAAAAGCAGGTGATTTAATTCGTATTCCTCCGCTTGATGTGGCTGAGAGTGATGCGCCTGCAGCCATCCCCGATCGCTGGTTTAAACGCATTTCTCAGAGCGTTGTCTACGAAGACAACAATCTGATTGTGCTGAACAAGCCAACGGGCCTTGCGGTTCACGGTGGTAGTGGTGTTAATTTTGGTCTGATTGAGTCTCTCAGACAGATCTATCCCCAACAGCGCTACCTGGAACTTGTTCATCGACTCGATAGAGATACGTCGGGTCTGATCATGGTGGCAAAGCGAGCCTCGACCTTGCGTGCTCTACATCAACTGCTGCGGGGAGATGGCGTAGATAAGCGCTATCTTGCACTTGTTCACGGAAAATGGCCGTCCCACCGAGTGAGGGTGGAGGCTTCCTTAGAGAAGTCCGGTTTATCCTCTGGCGAACGGATTGTTAGAGTCTCAGTGGATGGTCGCCGAAGCGTTACGGATTTCAGGGTTTTGGAGCGCTTTAGTGGCGCTACGCTGATCGAGGCGAAGCCGATAACGGGTCGCACGCATCAGATAAGGGTTCATGCACAGCATGCTGGGCATCCCATCATGTCTGATCCAAAGTACGCGAATGAAGATCAGCTAGGTGAGGCCAAAGCGATTGGCTTGAAGCGGCTCTTCCTACACGCCTATCGCCTCTCATTCAAGCTGGATGGCAAGCAGTATGAATTTGAAGCCCCCATGGATGCTGAGCTAAAACAGGTTTGTGCCGCAATAGCACTCCCCGGATGACTCAGGTGGGCTTGCGTCAACCGTTATCGAGGCTTGTTTAGCCCCAGAACATTTTTGTTGCTCCCCCCTTAATTAGAGGTCCCTTACTTCTCCCACCTTCGCCTCATATTGTGTTGGCAGATAGTGGCAAAGTCTCGAAGAACCCCAGCGAAATCGATAAAAGCCGTTACTCACCAAGGGGAGCTGTTACCCGACTTTTTATGCCGTGGGCAGGGAGGGGTGACTAAACGGTCTACTTTCCATGGCAACATGAGGCGTTTGGTTTAAACAATACGCCTAGGGAACTAGTAATCCCTCGTTTCTAAGCATGCCGCAGAGCTTTATTAAAGGTAAGCCTTCTAGTGCAGTTGGATCCGTCCCCTCAAGCTCTCGCATTAGCGAAATTCCCAGGCGTTCCCATTTGAACGCGCCTGCGCAGTCAATGGGATTGTCGACGAGCACATAGCGCTTAATTTCATCAACTGATAGGTCTCTGAGTAATGCGCGAGTGATCACAACATCAACCTGACAGTGGTCGGTGTCCGTGTTGTACAGAGCCAGGCTGGTGTAAAAAGTCACGGTTTGCCCCTGCGCATGCTCAAGTTGGGCACGTGCCTTTTCGGGAGTGCCCGGCTTGTGAAGTTGGGTATTACCCAACGTAGCGACTTGGTCTGAGCCTATAACCAAAGAATTGCTTGCGGAAACAGACTTCGCTTTGTCCTGTGCCAGCCTCATGGCAAGCGCTGAGAATGATTCACCGTCGAGCGCAGTTTCATCTACGCCTGGAGCCACCTTATCAAAGGGGAGGCCCAGCCGCTCGAGAAGGGCTGCGCGGTAGGGGGAAGTCGATGCTAGAATGAGATTTTTCACGTGCAGGTACCACTTTTCGATGTGAGTTTTTGACAGCATTGAATTTTGACAGTAACCGCACCCATACGTATAGTCCGCCGCCATGTCGCAAACCACGATACCCAAGGAAGCTGAATTACGGAATTGGGCAGCACGTGAGTTGAGCGCCAAGGGTTTTGTAGGGCTAGACAAAATGCAGCGTCTTGCGTCGGTGATACTCGATGCGCGTTCGAATGCTGAGGCTAGTTTGTCATGTCGCAGGGACGAACAGCACCGCTACTTGGTCGATATCTCAACGCACATGACGGTGGCTATGCAATGTCAGCGTTGTCTTATGCCCTGCGATGTGGATTTACGCACTACAGCCATCTTGTGTGTGCTGTGGAGCGACGACTCTATAAGTGAGTTGCCGGCCAGTTATGATCCCCTCATATCAGGGGACGCGACAGACTTGCACGCACTGGTAGAGGAGGAGCTATTGCTGGCGCTACCGGCCGTGCCAATGCACAGTCGCGGAGATTGTCATCATGCTGGAAATGAATTTGGAAGCGCCGTTGAGGATGTTGTGCCTCAGCGGGAGAATCCGTTTGCTGGCTTGGGCGAGCTGCTAAAAGGTAACTCAGCCGACAACTAGACAATGGATTAAACTTACACCCGCCGCATTGGCTACTCGGCAAAGCGGTGGACACAAGGAGAGCACTATGGCTGTTCAGCAAAATCGTAAAACTCGTTCAAAGCGTGGTATGCGCCGTTCACATGACGCACTCAGTGGATCTACATTGACCGTTGATAGCACTTCAGGAGAGACGCGTCGTCGTCACCACGTGAGTGCAGACGGCTTCTACAAAGGCGAGAAAGTCCTAAACATCAGCAACGACGACTAACGTCATGGGTCTGGGTGTCGTTTTCCCCGGGCAGGGCTCGCAACGCGTTGGCATGCTTGCCGAGGCTGCGGCTGAGTTCGCGATCGTTAAGGATTCCTTCGCCGAAGCGAGTGCTTCGCTCGGTTACGACCTTTGGGGCTTGGTAGCCGAGGGGCCTGAAGATCAGTTAAGCCTCACCGAGTTCACTCAGCCAGCCATCCTAACGGCGAGCGTAGCGCTTTATCGCGCGTTCAACGAACGCAATGCTATATCGCCCTCAGCGGGCGCGGGGCACAGTCTAGGCGAATACTCTGCATTGGTTGCTGCGGGGGTATTGTCGCTCGGTGACGGTGCGTCTCTCGTTAGTAAGCGCGGAGCCGCAATGCAAAAGGCTGTTCCTGTGGGTGAAGGAGCAATGGCCGTTGTGCTTGGTCTCGAGGACGGTGTCGTCGTAGATATCTGTTCAGAGATCTCCACGTCAGGGGCATTCGTGGGTGGCGTGAACTTTAACGCGCCAGGGCAGGTGGTAATTGCAGGTGCAACAGGCGCCGTCGATAAAGCGCTTAACGCGCTCAAAGAAGCAGGGGCGCGGCGTGCGATGCCACTTCCCGTTAGCGCACCTTTTCACACGCCACTCATGCAACCCGCTGCGGAGGTTATGGCTGAAGCCTTCGAAACGGTGGCTTGGCACGCGCCCAGTTTTCCCGTTGTCAGTAACGTTGATGGATCGTTGCAGGTCTCATCGGACGCGATAAAAGCGAGCCTAGTGAAACAAATTTCCTCACCCGTTCTATGGAGCGAGTGCATGGGCACGCTGAAGACCCAAGGCTGTGATCAATTGCTAGAATGCGGTCCTGGCAATGTCTTGTGTGGCTTGAGTAAGCGGATCGACAAGACCGTACCCATCAAATCGATAGAAGCCGTGGCTTCGATTAAGGCTGGATTGTCAGACCTTTGAGTGTGATTCTCACTGCGGCAAGTTTCAGGGCTTATGGCTTCCCCTCGAAATCGCTGTTACCTAAAGACCCAAGCGACCCTAAAGGAGCGGCAAGATGTGTGACACTGAAGAACAACGCGTAGCGCTAGTAACTGGCGCCACGCGTGGCATAGGCAAAGCTATCGCCCACGAGTTGGCTTTGGGGGGGCACAAGGTGGTCGGAACGGCCACATCTGACGGGGGAGCCTCGACTATCTCTGAGCACCTCGCGTCGATGAACGGTGTGGGGATGAAGCTCGATGTCAGCGATGCTGAGGCTGTTCGTGAATGTATTTCTGCGATTACAGCTGAGTACGGTGCGCCGACCATACTGGTTAACAATGCTGGTATTACGCGCGACAATCTGATGATGCGCATGAAAGACGATGAGTGGGACGATGTTCTCAATACCAACCTAAACGCACTGTTCACAGTCAGTAAGGCATGCCTACGCGGGATGACAAAAGCTCGTTGGGGGCGAATCATCAATATTTCGTCTGTCGTAGGGTCTATGGGTAATGCAGGTCAGGCGAATTACGCAGCAAGTAAAGCGGGTGCCGAGGGGATGTCTCGAGCGATGGCAAAAGAACTGGGCTCGCGTGCAGTTACGGTTAATTGCGTTGCGCCTGGATTTATCGCCACTGATATGACTGATGTGCTTACAGAGGAACAAAAGGCCCTCATGATGGGTCAAATACCGCTCGGTAGATTGGGTGCGCCGGAGGAGATTGCCAAAGTAGTGGCTTTCCTTGCAAGTAACTCGGGGGCCTACATAACCGGAGAAACGATTCACGTGAACGGTGGTATGTACATGTGATGCGAAAAAATGCGGGTTTTAATTCGCCAGTTTATAGGTAGAATCCGCACGCAATTGGCTTCAGGGCCACTTAAAAAAAAATGGAGACAAAAGGGAACGTCATGAGCAACATTGAAGATCGCGTTAAAAAAATCGTGGCTGAGCAACTGGGGGTTAAAGAAGACGAGGTAAACAATGCGTCTTCTTTCGTCGACGATTTAGGTGCTGATTCACTCGACACTGTTGAGTTGGTCATGGCGCTTGAAGAAGAATTCGACACAGAGATCCCTGATGAGGAAGCAGAGCAGATAACCACAGTTCAGCTCGCAATTAACTACATCAACGAGAATCTGGCTTAAGCCAGGTAAGACCTCGATATAAAAGCCGCTCTTTTATATAGAAGAGCGGCTTTTTTTTTGCTGATACACTGTTGAGATTGGAATCTGGGGATTTTCTATGAACAACCGAAGAGTTGTCGTGACAGGCGTGGGGGCAGTCACGGCGTTAGGCTTAGACACAAAATCGACGTGGACTGGTGTCGTCAACGGAAAAAATGGTGTTCGGGCTATTGAGCACTTTGATGCGAGCGCTTTCTCTACAAGATTTAGCGCAAGTCTGCGAGATTTCTCTACGGAAGGTTACATCGAGCCACGCGATGCTAAACGCATGGACCTATTCATCCAATATGGGATGGTGGCAGGGATTCAGGCAATGCGTGATTCTGGTTTGGAAATCACCGAAGCCAATCAGGATAGAGTAGGGTGCAATGTCGGCGCAGGTATCGGTGGCATTGGTCTTATTGAAAAGACTTCCCTGCTGATGAATAAATCCGGCCCAAGAAAGATATCCCCGTTTTTCGTTCCAGGATCGATCATTAACATGGTCGCGGGGAACCTTTCAATTGAGTTCAATCTTCGTGGGCCTAACCTCGCTATGGTCACCGCGTGCACGACAGGAACTCATAGTATTGGCCTTGGTGCTAGATTGATCGCCGCAGGCGATGCCGACGCAATGCTCGTTGGTGGTGCGGAGATGGGGACAACACCCGCAGGTTTAGGCGGCTTCGCTGCAGCGCGCGCGCTCTCGACACGAAATGATGCGCCCTCGGCCGCGTCTAGACCCTGGGATAAAGGGCGGGACGGCTTTGTCTTGGGTGACGGTGCAGGCGTTATGCTGATCGAATCACTCGAAAGTGCGCAAGCACGAGGGGCAAATATCTACGCCGAGGTTGTTGGCTTTGGTATGAGTGGTGATGCCTACCACATGACATCCCCCCCGGAGGATGGTCGCGGCGCCGCTTTGTCGATGCGCAACGCGCTTGTGAGTGCAGGGTTGAATGCCGATGAGGTGGATTACATCAATGCTCATGGCACATCAACGCAGGCAGGAGACGTGGCTGAGACTCTAGCGATCAAGAGCGTGTTCGGTGATCATTCATACGACTTAGCAGTCAGCTCCACGAAATCGATGATTGGACATCTATTGGGCGCAGCAGGTGCTGTTGAGGCCATTTTCTCTACGCTCGCGATACGCGATAGTGTAGCACCTCCCACGATCAACCTCACCGATCCTGACGATGGCTGCGATCTGAATTATGTGCCGGGCACCGCTCAAGAACGTCGTATTAACGTTGCGATGTCTAATTCTTTCGGGTTTGGTGGAACCAACGGCACCCTGATTTTTAAGAAGTTTGAGTAGTAACGAGTAAGGAGCATTGAGTGAGCCGCTCCTCCGCCTATCGTATAGTGTTTGTCTTGCTGAGTTGTGCCCTTGGCCTCGCCGTCGCGGGTGCATACTTATCCAAACAACTAGATCAAAAGATCTCGGTAAACGCGGAGACACAATTTTTTGTTGTGAACGAAGGTGACGGGCTTATCAAAGTACTCAACGCCTTGGAGGGCGAAGGCGTTATTAGGTCAGCTCAGGCCTCGCGCTTTGCTTTAATGCTGCGATCCCAAAACCTTGTGGTGAAGCCGGGGGAGTACCGCCTTCGCCCGGATGAAAGGCTTTTTGAGCTTCTTAAAAGGTTTAATGACAACGATGTTGTTGTATATAGTTTCACCATTCCCGAGGGCGTGAACTTCCAATGGGTTTTGGACAAGCTTTGGCGGCACCCTCAGATTGAGCGAACGATAACTCACGCGAACGACCCCAGTATCATTTCACTTGTCGCTCCATTTGATTCTCCCGAAGGATTGTTCCTGCCAGAGACCTATCTTATACCGCGCGGCGTATCTGATCTCGAGGTCCTAACACTTGCGAGAGAGGCAATGGAGCGGGAGCTTGACGCAGCCTGGAAGTCCAGAGCCAGCGAACTTCCGCTTAGCTCGCCCTACGAGGTGCTAACGCTTGCGTCGATTATAGAGAAGGAGACTGGACTAGCATCTGAGCGACGCGAAATTGGAGGGGTCTTTACTCGAAGACTCAAAAAAGGAATGCGCCTACAGACCGACCCCACGGTAATCTATGGCCTAGGATCTCAATTTGATGGAAATCTGAAGCGTCGCCACCTACGAGACGAGTCAAATCCCTACAACACCTATCGAATCTTTGGCCTACCGCCTACACCTATCTCACTACCCGGAAGGGCGGCGTTGCTTGCAGCGACAAATCCTAAGCCAGGAGATGCTCTATACTTCGTTGCAAAGGGCGACGGAAGTCATGCATTCAGCGCGACTCTCGATGAACACGAGGAGAATGTGAGACGCTATCAGCTCAAGCGCAAGACAGATTATCGATCGAGTCCGATTAAATGACAGCAGTCCGTTCTGAAGGCAAATTTATCACCTTGGAAGGCGGAGAAGGTGCCGGTAAATCAACGAGTCGCGAATTCATTGTCGAGTTACTTACTGCGCATGAAATTCCTTTTATCCAAACGAGAGAGCCAGGTGGAACGCCTTTAAGTGAGTCGCTGCGATCATTACTCCTCACTAAAGACGGAACTGCGCCGTCGGTCGAGGCGGAATTGCTGATGGTTTTTGCAGCGCGAGCTCAACATCTACATGAAGTTATCGAGCCAGCGCTGAGCAAGGGACAGTGGGTTCTTTGTGATCGATTCACCGACGCTACCTACGCTTATCAGGGTTATGGACGGGGTTTTGATTTGGGTGCTATCGGTCTGCTTGAACGCATGGTTCAGAAGGACCGTCACCCTGATTTAACTCTTCTTTTTGACTTGGACCCCAAGATCGGTATCCAGCGTGCTCAAAAGCGTGCCGAATTAGATCGATTTGAGTTAGAGGAGTTTGCCTTCTTTGAGCGCGTCAGGAAGGGTTATTTGGAGCGTGCCAACCGTCATGATCGGTTTGTGGTTATCGACGCGGCTAAAGCTATACCCGCGGTTCAAGCGTCGATTCGAGAGCACCTCGAGTCATTTATCGAGGGCGTAATCGGTGCCTAGTCCAATTTTTCCGGAACATGAATCCTTGGTGGATGGGCTTATTCAATTACACGAGAGGGGACGGTTACCTCATGCGCTTTTACTGACAAGTGATTCAGGTCTCGGCCTTGTTGAAGTCAGCGAATTGCTCGCCAATCGTTTATTGAAACTGACCTCTCAGTCCTCTGATTCTGAGACGGAAAAGTTACTTGCTGCCGGTACTCATGGGGATTTTCGTTGGGTGTCAGTGCTCGATGGTAAGCAGGCCATTGGCGTAGACCAGGTTCGTCTAGCCTGTGATTTTGTTGCCAAAACAGCGGGATATGGTTCGCTGAAAGTGCTGGTGATAGAAGGAGCTGACAAACTGACGACCGCTGCAGCCAACGCATTATTAAAAACATTAGAGGAGCCACAGGGGGATACGCTGATTGTTTTGATCAGTCGACGTCCATGGCTGTTACCGGCAACGATCAGATCCCGATGTCAGAGTCGAACCTTGCCGAAGTTGTCAGAAGCGACTTGCAGTAACACGCTCGCTGAGCGTGGTGTTCCGCTCGAGTCATTTGCGAGGAGACCATCACGCTTCCTTGAGAATTGGCTCGTTGCTGCATCTAACGGCACCCTCGACATGCGGGGCGAGGTGCGATCCAGTGTGAATGGTGTGCTTGATGGCAACTCTAGCGGGAACGAGCTTACAACGTGTCTGATGAAACACGACTTAATCGATGCTGTAGAAGCGGCAGTTCAAGCGATCGAAGAGCGTGCCAGCGGAAGCGACTTAGACCGAAAGACTTCATTCGCACTGATTTCACTCCATCGATTGGTTGCCACATTGCTCCAACGTATTCGCAACGGTGCATCGCCGGCGAAGGAGGTTGCCTGCTATGAGATTGGAGTGTTGACGGCTGGTGCCAGGGAAAACAATATAGAAGCGATTCGACAGGGTTTGACATTGATGGGCGTTTCTAACACCTAAGTCAGAGGTGGAATTGTTGAATGCTCCAGGGGTTCTTAAAAGGGTGTTGGTAAAGTGAGCGAAGAGAATAAGCAAGGCATATTGTCACTGACGATTAAGGATCGAGCGGTTCTCTATGCGGCGTACATGCCGTTCGTTCGTAATGGTGGTCTATTCGTGCCTACTAATAAGCGCTACGAGATAGGGGAATCAGTTTTCATTCTGCTGGCTTTGATGGACGAGCCCGAAAAAATACCGATTAACGGCACCGTGGTTTGGACTACCCCAAAGGGTGCCCAGGGCAATCGCCAAGCGGGTATCGGTGTGCAGTTTTCTGAGGCAGACTTCGTCGCTGCGACAAAAATAGAAGAACACCTAGGGACGGGTTTGGTATCCGATAGGCCAACGCACACCATGTAATCAAGCGTAAGGCGCATTGGTTATTCTTACCATATGCTTTTTCTCTGATCGCATTGAATCAAACCATCTTATGTGACAACATCCGCGCCCTTAGTTCGGTATGCACCGAAGCACTTTAAGTAGTGTTCGATTGCGCGGAAGTGGCGAAATTGGTAGACGCGCTGGATTTAGGTTCCAGTGTCTTACGACGTGAGAGTTCGAGTCTCTCCTTCCGCACCATATTCCATCATTGAGTTGCGCCTCTTTTTTGAGGCTGTAGCAGGTTATAGAGTTAGGAGACGAGGATGCGTGTCTCGGTAGAAACAACATCGGGTTTGGAAAGAAAGCTTACAGTAGGCGTTCCTGCCAACGACGTGGATTCGGCAGTTGAAAAGAAGTTAGAAGACGCCGCGAAGAATGTTCGCTTACCTGGTTTTCGCCCCGGCAAGGTGCCCATGCGTGTTATGAAGCAGCGTTTTGGCGTGGGTGTCCGTCAAGAGGTGCTCGGTGATGTAGTAAATCGCTCCTTCCAAGAAGCCGTTGTGGGTGAAAATTTGAGACCTGCTGGACAGCCTAGCATCGAGATTAAAACCTTCGAGACCGGGCAGGATGTCGAGTACGTAGCGACCTTTGAAATTTATCCGACTCTTTCGTTAAACGAAATCAAGGACTTCGCTGTAACCAAGCTCGTCTGTGATGTTGCTGATTCAGATGTCGATGAAATAATCGAGATCTTCCAGAAGCAGCAAGGACAATTGGTTGCGGTTGAGCGTTCCGCAGAAGTAGGCGATACGCTGACCATCGATTTTGAAGGCTTTAAAGATGGGGAGGCGTTCGAGGGTGGCAGCGGTAACGATACCGCTCTTGAGCTCGGTTCTGGCCGAATGATTCCGGGGTTTGAAGACGGTCTTGTGGGTGCACAAGCCGGTGAGGAGCGAAGCTTAGATCTTACGTTTCCCGAGGACTACCACGCCGAGGAACTCAAGGGCGCAGCCGTTGAGTTCAAGGTAACGGTTAAAGAAGTGAAGGCTCTTGAGCCAGCGGAGCTAAACGCAGAGCTATTCGCGGCTTACGGGGTTGAGGGCGACGATGTTGACGGCTTCAAAGCAGAAGTTCGCAAAAACATGGAGCGTGAGCTTAAGGCTGCAGTGGACGGACACATCAAACAGCAAGTCATGGACGCTATCATCGAGGCGCATCCCTCGCTCGAGATTCCAAGCAGCTTGATTGCACAAGAGATCGACGCATTGCGCGGGCAGATGTTTCAACAATTTGGTGGCGCAGTCAGTCCAGAGATGGATCTAAAGAGTATCCTCCCTGATGAAATGTTTACCGAGCGCGCTGAGACTCGTGTCAAGCTGGGATTACTGGTTAGCGAACTCGTTCAAGATTTGGGAGTTCGTGCAGAACCCAATAAAGTACGAGAGTTGATTGAAGATATAGCCTCCACTTACCAAGACCCCACTGAGGTCATAAATTGGTACTATGAGGACAACGAGCAGCTGATGGGCATCGAGTCTCGTGTCTTGGAGGACTCAGTGGTTGAAAAGCTTTTAGAGGGTGCCAATATCACTGAAGAAGTAACTGGTTATCAAGACGCGCTGCAACGAGCTCGCGAGGCCAGCCAGCAGTAAACGTAAAGACCGTTAAGAGGAGCCCAGCATGGCACAAGGATTCGAAGTCGGAAACGAGCAGGCGCTTGGGCTTGTGCCAATGGTCATCGAGCAGACGTCTCGGGGCGAGCGCTCGTTCGATATCTACTCTCGGTTGCTCAAAGAGCGCGTCATATTCATAGTAGGTCCAATCGAGGATCAGATGGCCAATCTCGTGGTCGCTCAGCTTTTATTCCTGGAATCTGAAAATCCCGATAAGGATATACATATATACATCAACAGCCCTGGCGGTTCAGTCACGGCTGGATTGTCTATTTACGACACAATGCAGTTCATTAAGCCCGAGGTGAGCACAATGTGCCTTGGACAGGCTGCATCAATGGGTGCGTTCCTTTTGAGTGGGGGCACCAAAGGCAAGCGACTTATATTGCCCAACGCGCGAACGATGATTCACCAACCAAGCGGTGGTGCTCAAGGGCAGGCAACTGACATCGAGATTCAAGCGAAGGAAATCTTATTCCTCAGAGAGCGACTGAATCGTCTCTTAGCGGATCATACTGGGCAGCCACTCGAAGCGATTGAAGCAGACACGGAGCGTGATCGCTTCATGAGTGCGGAGCAGAGCGTTGAGTACGGGCTTGTCGATCAGGTAATCAGCAGTCGTTAAAACCTTATTTCCCGAAACTAGATCTGTCGCCTTGCATTAGTCGTAAAAAACTATCATGTTTGTGACAATCACGTATTTTACAGGGCTATAACGAATGACGGGTGACAGTACCAGCGAAGACGGAAAACTACTCTACTGCTCTTTCTGCGGGAAAAGCCAAAATGAGGTCCGCAAGCTGATTGCGGGTCCGTCAGTGTTCATTTGCGACGAATGTGTAGACCTCTGCAACGACATTATTCGTGAAGAAATCCAAGAAACGGCTGCTCCTGAAGCCTCAGACAAGCTTCCCGTTCCTCGAGAAATTAACGATATTCTTGATCAGTATGTCATTGGTCAGTCTCGCGCAAAGCGCGTGTTGTCCGTTGCGGTGTACAACCACTATAAGCGGCTCCGCACCGGGGAGGCTCAGGACTCTGAAGTCGAGCTTGGCAAGTCGAATATTTTGCTCGTCGGTCCTACTGGCTCAGGCAAGACGCTTCTCGCCGAGACGCTGGCCCGAATGTTAGATGTGCCGTTTACGATAGCTGACGCAACAACACTTACGGAGGCAGGTTACGTAGGTGAAGATGTTGAGAACATCATTCAAAAATTGCTTCAGAAATGCGATTACGACGTCGAAAAAGCCCAGATGGGTATCGTGTACATTGATGAGATCGATAAGATCTCTCGCAAGTCTGACAATCCATCGATTACTAGGGACGTATCGGGAGAAGGTGTACAGCAGGCTTTGCTGAAGCTCATTGAGGGGACTGTCGCTTCAGTGCCACCGCAAGGCGGCCGCAAGCATCCTCAGCAGGAGTTTTTGCAAGTTGACACTAGCAATATCCTCTTTATCTGTGGTGGCGCCTTTGCCGGTCTCGATAAAGTAATTCAAAACCGCTCAGAGAAGGGTGGCATTGGCTTTTCAGCCGACGTGAAGGGGAGTGCCGACAAGAAAGATTTCGCTGAAAGCCTTCGAGATCTCGAAGCGGAGGATTTAGTGCAGTACGGATTGATTCCCGAGTTTGTCGGCAGACTGCCGATGATAGCGACGCTGGAGGAGCTTGATATCGATGCATTAGTGCAGATACTGACCGAGCCGAGGAATGCGCTCACTAAGCAGTATCGCAAAATGTTCGATATGGAAGGTGTCGAGATCGACTTCCGGGAGGATGGGTTGCGTGCAGTAGCTGCCAAGGCTATGGCACGAAAAACAGGCGCCCGTGGGCTACGTTCAATCCTTGAGAACGTGCTTCTTGAGTCAATGTACAACATCCCATCTCAGTCTGGTGTCGCAAAAGTCGTAGTCGATGAATCGGTGATAAATGGTGATTCAGAGCCACTCATGGTCTACGAAACGCCAGACGAGTCGGTCGTAGCACAAGAAGGCTAGGTGACGAGAGCGCCCATTGTTTGGTCTCAAGCCTGATTGGCTAACGTCAATTCAGTCCAGCCTGTGACAAACTAGTTTGGGACGACTGAAAGAATAGTTTAGAAAGGGGCTTGAGTTTCTTAACGGTCACCCCATCTCTTACTTATGAATTCGGAGATGATCATGAGTGATAGTTTACCTTTGCAATTACCCCTCTTACCCTTACGCGATGTTGTTGTGTACCCTCACATGGTTTTGCCGCTCTTTGTGGGTCGAGAGCGGTCTATTGAGGCACTCGAACAGGCCATGTCAGGCTCCAAGCAGGTATTGCTTGTCGCCCAAAGGGAAGCAGGCGACGACAATCCCGGGGTTGATGATCTTTATCAAGTCGGAACTATCTCCACTATTCTCCAACTCCTAAAGTTGCCCGATGGCACCATTAAAGTCCTTGTTGAGGGTGGGGAGCGTGCCGTTGTCGAAGCAATTGATAGCGGGGACGATTTTTCAATGGCAACTGTTCGCCAATTGGAGTGCGACGAGTTGGCTGAAGCAGAGGTTGACGCCACCATCAGAGAAACGGTCGCTCACTTCGAGAAGTACGTAGATGTCAGCAAAAAGGTCCCTAAGGAGGTGCTCACTTCATTGTCGGGCATTGACGATCCTGGAAGGCTAGCCGACACAATCGCCGCACACATGTCGGTAGATCTCGAAGAAAAGCAGAACATTCTCGAAATGGCTTCAGTCAAACGTCGTATTGACCATCTTATGGGGTTAATGGATTCGGAAATTGACCTGTTTCAGGTTGAGAAAAAGATCCGTGGCCGTGTGAAAAAACAGATGGAAAAGAGCCAGCGTGAGTACTATTTGAATGAGCAAATGAAAGCTATTCAGAAAGAACTTGGCGAAATGGATGACGCGCCCAACGAGATTGACGAACTTCAAAGTAAAATTGTCGACGCAAAGATGTCCGAGGAGGCGAGTGAGAAGGCAAACGCTGAACTCAACAAACTCAAGATGATGTCTCCGATGTCCGCAGAAGCCTCTGTGGTTCGGGGCTACATCGACTGGCTAGTTGGCCTTCCCTGGGCAAAACGCAGTAAGGTTAAACACGATATCAAGCGTGCACAGTCGATTCTAGATCAGGATCACTATGGACTAGAGGAGGTCAAAGACCGAATCCTCGAGTATCTCGCAGTTCAGAAACGGGTTCGCAAGCTCAAAGGGCCCGTGCTTTGCCTTGTCGGCCCTCCCGGTGTTGGAAAGACCTCGTTAGGTGAATCCATCGCCAAGTCAACAAATCGGAAATTTGTTCGAATGGCACTCGGCGGTGTTCGTGATGAAGCAGAGATTCGCGGGCACAGACGAACCTATATCGGTTCAATGCCAGGCAAGCTGATTCAAAAGATGGTGAAGGTGGGAGTTAAGAACCCATTATTCTTGCTCGATGAGATCGATAAAATGGGCATGGATCACAGGGGCGACCCCGCATCTGCAATGCTGGAAGTGCTGGACCCCGAACAAAATCACGCATTCAACGATCATTACCTTGAGGTCGACTATGACCTTTCCGATGTGATGTTTGTATGCACGTCGAACACTATGAACATTCCAGGTCCACTACTGGACCGTATGGAGGTCATTCGTATTCCGGGCTATACCGAAGACGAGAAGTTGAGTATTGCGCGTAAATATCTTTTACCTAAGCAGATCAAGGTTAACGGCCTGAAAAACGAGGAGATCTCAGTAGCTGACGACGCCATTCTCGATATCATTCGCTACTACACTCGTGAGGCCGGCGTAAGAGCGATGGAACGCGAGTTGGCAAAAGTCTGCAGAAAGGTGGTCAAAAAGATCGCACTGGAAGAGTGGGCGCCAGGTGAGGAGGTGAACTCTGCCAATCTAGAGTCGCTGCTCGGGGTTCGCAAATTCACCTTTGGTGTTGCCGACGAATCTAATCAGATCGGTGAAGTGACGGGTTTGGCCTGGACTTCCGTCGGTGGCGAATTACTCACTATTGAGGCCGCCTCCGTGAGTGGTAAAGGCAGGCACGTGCGCACAGGTAGCCTGGGCGATGTAATGATGGAATCGATACAAGCGGCTATGACAGTGGTCCGATCTCGATCGCAGCGCCTCGGTATCCCAGCAAAGTATCACGAAAGCCACGACTTACATATCCACGTCCCCGAGGGCGCGACTCCCAAGGATGGACCGAGCGCAGGTATTGGAATGTGTACCGCTTTGGTGAGTGTCGCCACCGGAATACCGGTGCGTGCAGATGTTGCAATGACAGGTGAAATTACCTTGCGCGGTGAAGTTCTCGCAATCGGTGGTTTGAAAGAAAAACTTCTCGCAGCACGGCGCGGTGGCATCAAAACCGTTCTTATTCCACATGAGAATGAGCGTGACTTGGCTGAAGTGCCGGAAAAGATCAAGGAGAAGCTTGAGATCAGGCCGGTAAAGTGGATCGATGAAGTGCTTGAGATTGCGCTCGAATCATCTCCCACACCATTGTCAGACGAGGCTTATATTGCTGGGCAAAACGACGCGAAAGTGGCCGCTAGTGCTGATGAAGAGCGATCGGAGACGCCATCCATCGCACATTGACGTGTTTTAGGTCCGATTAAACGAAAAAACCCCGAAAAATTAACATTTGCCAATTGACCGTTAACTGGGGCAAAGGTAGGCTCAATATGCGTTTTAAGCATTTCTAAGCAATTTTAAACGAGGAACTATCGTGAATAAAAATGAACTAATTGATGCTATTGCATCCGAGGCAGATCTCCCAAAGGCAGCGGCAGGGCGCGCTCTTGATGCAGCGGTTGCTGCTATCACTGCTGAGCTCGGCAAAGGTGGTAGTGTTTCTCTTGTAGGGTTTGGTACTTTTTCCGTTAAAGCACGCGCTGCTCGTGATGGCCGTAATCCCCGAACTGGTGAGACCATTAAAATTGCAGCGTCCAATACACCCGGATTTAAAGCTGGAAAGGCACTTAAAGACGCGTGTAACTCATAATGATATAAAATCTTGGCTGTGGCCAAGGCTGGAGGGCGCTTTATGGCGCCCTTTTTGTTTCCGGAAACCAAGTTTGTAGAAAAAACTTAACAGCAAGGAAGGAAAAGGGTAATGCTTCAAGGCATGCGTGAGGGGGCGAGAAGCCCCTGGATTTTGGTGGTCATCGGGCTCATTGTACTGAGTTTTGTGCTAACCGGCGCCGAATCTTTAACCTTTAGTGGATCGCAGTCGGGTGCCGCGGAGGTGAACGGCGAAGAGATATCACTCAACGAGCTGCAGTTTGCAATTGAGCGCCAGCGACGGCAGCTCAGTGAGATTTATGGCGATCAGATAGACCCTTTATTTCTCGATGACGACTTATTGCGTCCGTCAGTTCTAAACGGACTGATTGAGCAGGCATTATTATCAGATTACGCAGCGTCGCTCGATATTGCGTCTTCTCCAATTGCTGTTGGTAGAGCAATTACTAGCAACCCTGCATTCCAGATGGACGGTATCTTTTCTGCTGATTATTATCGCGACGTCTTGCGGTCGAATGGACTGTCGAACAGCCAGTACAGAGCAGAGCAAGAAAACCTAGACCGACTTCAAAAGCTACAGTCTTTTGTCAGTGATGCCTCTTTTGTCACGCCGATCGAGACGCTGGCGTCGATCAATGTAGCTGCTGAGCGCAGGGATGTGCGCTATATCATTGTCGATGAGGGTTCTTTGGCCCTTGCGGAGGCGACGTCAGAAACGTCTATCGGCGACTACTACACGTCGAATATCGATCAGTTTGCTCAGCCTGAACGAGTTGTCGCGAGTTACATACTCCTAACACCTGAAATGTACAGAGAGCCTGTGGATCCCTCGGAAGTAGAGAGCCAGCTGGCTGATGCACTCGCCGAGTATGAGTCAAAGGCTGAGTCAGAGGTCGCGCACATACTGATCACTCGGATGGACGATGAGGATGATGATGGGTATCAGGCAAGAATTGATGCTGTCAGCGCTCGTCTGACCAGCGGCGATGATTTTGCGACGATTGCACAGGACTTATCCGATGATATCGGTTCGGCGTCGCTAGGCGGTGACCTGGGGTACACAGATGGATCAGTATTCCCAGATGCAATGGAGGCGGCAATCAAAGCTTTGGCAGTTGGTGGGGTTTCTGATCCAGTAGAGACCGAAGCTGGAACACATTTTATATTGCTAAAACAGCGCACCGCTGCTGCTCAAGTGGCTGATGAGGTCCTCAGGGCTGAGATAGAAGAAAACCTTCGTACGGCGCAATCACAACGTGATCTGCTTTTGGCCGTCGATCAGCTGCGCGATATGGTGTTTACGGCCGATAGCTTGGTAGATGCAGCGAGCGAGCTGGGCGTTGAGCTTAATACGTCATCTCCATTTTCACGGGACGCGGGCGAGGGCATTTTTGGTGAGGTCGCTGTGCGTGAAGCGGCTTTCGCCGACGACGTGCTTATCGACAATAATAACAGTGACGTTATAGAACTCAGCGAGAGCCGATTCGTCGCTTTACGCGTCCAAGACCGACTTCCAGAAGGGTATAAGCCGTTGCAGGAGGTGCGAGGAGACATCCTTGCAACTCTAGAGCGGCAAGCTCGTGAAACTCAGCTTCAGGTGCTTGTTGATGATGTTAACAATGCGCTGAGCGCTGGTAGCTCACTAGAGGGCGTAGCTGGCGAAAAGGGACTGGAGTGGCGTGTTGAGTTAGCGGCGACTCGTCAAAACACGTTACTACCGCCTGAGGTTTTGCAAACCGCGTTTGCAAAGCGGGCCAGTGATACTCGCTCGGTGACTCCCGTAGGCGTTAGCTCTGGCGGTTATGCGTTAGTTCAGCTCGCAAGAGTCACCCCTGGACACGAGGATACGTTACTCGCATCAGAGAAGCGGGCCCTGGTCGATGAAGTGAAACAGGTGCAAGGCGATCTATTATTCACCGAGTTCCTCGCAGATCTGCGTCGGCGTGGCACAGTTATCGTTCGGTAGTTTCGAGCTTCAAGTAACTAGGCATGATTGACGACGCTTATGCCAGATTGATTCAAAACGCCTCAGCAGCATCTGAGGCGTCAGAAGTCGCCCAAACATTTTTCGGTAGCGTAAACGGGCGCCAGCCCTATCCTCTAGAAATGTGGAATCCTAGCAATTGTGGCTTTGTAGATATCGCAATAGATCGGGAAGGACGCTGGTTTCACGAAGGCTCCGAAATCAAACGACGTGAGTTGGTGAGCTTGTTTGCTGGATTGCTACGTCGTGAAGAGGACGGTCGCTACTACCTAGTAACCCCTGTCGAGAAGGTGGAGGTTAGCGTAGCACTCCACCCGATTATGGTGGTCGACACGAGGCCTATGATCACAGGAGAAGAGCAGGCTCTAGCGTTAGTTCTGAATACGGGAGGTGTCTTTCCTCTTGACTCCTGTACGGGATTACAGCCGGAAAAACGTGCCGCTGGCGCTGCGTTTGTGAATCTCCCCAATGGCTTAACCGCGCTTTTTACTAGAGCCGCTTGGTATCGACTGGTAGAGCTTGCGGACGAGGATGGGAATATCTCCAGTGGGGGAGAGCGTTTTTCCCTGCTGGCTAATAATTAGCCTAGCAGGGAACTCAGAGATACTTCGTTTACATATTGGGGTAGTTGGGGCCACCTAGTCCTTCAGGTGTTACCCAGCGAATGTTCTGCGATGGATCTTTGATGTCACAGGTCTTGCAGTGAACACAGTTCTGCGCATTTATCTGGAATCTTGCTTTATCCCCATCAGTAATCACTTCATAAACGCCAGCCGGACAGTAGCGCTGAGCCGGCTCATCATACATGGGCAAGTTAACGTCAATTGGTATTGAACTATCCATCAACTGAAGGTGACATGGCTGATCTTCTTCATGGTTTGTATTCGATAGAAAAACTGACGAGAGACGATCAAACGTGAGAACGTTGTCAGGCTTTGGGTAGTTAATTTGTTTGGATTGCGCGGCGGGCTTGAGGCACGCATGGTCAGGCGTTCTGTCACGAAGTGTGAAGGGCATATTGCCGCGCATAATTGTTTGGTCAAACCATACCGCAGCGGATCCAAGTAGGGCGCCAAAGGTGTGCATATAGCCGGCAAAGTTGCGGCTAGACTTAAGCTCTTTGCCAAGCCAAGACGCGTTAACGCGTGACTCGAAATTTACCAGATCTGCAGCCGGGCTCTCGGACATAAGTGCTGCTGCCACTTCCTCGGCCGCCAAAATACCGCTCTTCATGGCGGTATGGTTGCCCTTAATCTTCACTGCATTCAATGTTCCTGCATCGCAACCAATGATTAGACCTCCAGGGAAGTTCATCTTTGGCAGAGAGTTCAGTCCGCCTTTCGCTAATGCACGCGCGCCATAGGCTAGTCGCTCAGCACCTTCAAGGTATTTAGCTGTCTTCGGATGTGTTTTCCATCGTTGGAATTCTTCGAAGGGGCTCACATGCGGATTGGAGTAGTTAAGATCGGTGATGAGACCTAAATAAACCTCATTATTCTCCGCATGATACATAAAGGCACCGCCGGACGATCCGCTCTCGGCAAGCGGCCAACCCAGGCCATGAATGACCTTGCCTTCTTCATGCAACTCAGGTTTGATTTGCCATACTTCTTTAATTCCAATTCCGTAATGCTGAGGGTCCTTGCCCTCATCGAGACCGAAGTGGGAAATCAACTGTTTTCCTAAGTGACCTCGACAGCCCTCGGCAAAGAGCGTGTACTTCGCATGAAGTTCCATTCCAGGCATATATGAGTCTTTTTGCTCGCCCTCAGCGCTAATGCCCATGTCTCCTGTTGCGATGCCTTTGACTGAACCGTCCTCGTTAAAGAGAACCTCGGCAGCCGCAAACCCCGGGTACACCTCAATCCCCATGTTCTCGGCCTGCTCAGCAAGCCACCGGCAGACATTGCCCATCGAAACGATGTAGTTACCGTCGTTGTGAACAGGCGCGGGCAGAAAGAGATTTGGGATTTGAAAGGCGGACTTGCCCGAAGTGTAGTAATAGAAAACGTCTTCTTTTACTTCAGTCGTGAGTGGAGAGCCCGTGGCTTGCCAATCCGGTAGCAACTCGTCGAGCGCTGATGTTTCGAAAACAGCACCCGATAGGATGTGCGCTCCTACCTCTGAGCCTTTTTCCACAACGCAGATACTGATTTCTTGTTCCTGCTCTTGTGCTAGCTGACTGAGCTTTATAGCGGCAGAGAGCCCCGCAGGGCCAGCACCCACAACTACCACATCGAATTCCATTGATTCGCGTTCCACGACTTACCTCCAATTAACAGTCGCAATAGGCCGTATCTACATAAAATATGCATCGACAATCGCTTTTTTGAACTTTCAGTATGTTAAAGTATCGCGCCTCGTAGGTGTAGTAACGCGAGCAATAATTTGATCATTGATCATGAAGAAATTTACAAACGTTAACTTTCAGTGGAGATGCTATGAAAGTACTCGTCGCAGTGAAGCGCGTTGTTGATTACAACGTCAAGGTTCGCGCCAAGGCAGACGGCTCTGATGTAGAGCTGAATAATGTAAAAATGGCGATCAACCCATTCTGTGAGATTGCAGTCGAAGAAGCCGTGCGCCTAAAAGAGGCGGGCACAGCGTCTGAAGTTGTGGTCACCTCTATTGGTGACAAGAGCTGCCAGGAACAGATTCGTACAGCTTTGGCGCTAGGCGCCGATCGCGGTATTCACATTGAGGCGGACGGTCGTCCAGAGCCACTGGAGGTTGCGAAGCTGCTTAAAGGTGTCGTTGAAGCGGAATCTCCAGACCTTGTTATTCTGGGCAAGCAGTCGATTGATGGTGACAACAACCAGACGGGTCAGATGCTTGCAGCACTTACCGGTATGGGGCAGGGCACATTCGCCTCCGCGGTAAACATCGGCGACGGCACGGTCCAGGTTACCCGTGAAATCGATGGTGGTCTTCAAACTGTTGAGTTAAAGCTTCCCGCAGTTGTTACAACAGACCTCCGTTTGAACGAGCCACGATACGCCTCGCTTCCAAACATTATGAAAGCGAAGAAAAAGCCGCTCGATACGATGTCTCCTTCAGACCTGGGTGTTGATATCCAATCGCACGTAACGCTCGTTGGTGTTAGGCCACCGGCAGAGCGGTCGGCAGGTATCAAAGTTGAATCAGTAGAGCAGTTGGTAGATAAGCTCAAGAACGAAGCAAAGGTGATCTAATGAAGACATTAATTGTTGCTGAACATGATAACCAGACACTAAAAGCGGCAACGCTTAACGCTGTCGCGGCTGCACAGCAGCTTGGTGGCGACGTCGATGTTCTCGTTGTTGGAAACGATTGTGAGGGCGCGGCAAATGCAGCGGCAGCCGTAACAGGCGTGGGCACGGTGCTATGCGCGGACAACGTCGCATACGAGCATCAGCTCGCAGAGAATGTAAGCCTTGCAGTTGCAGATGTAGCATCGAGTTATGATTGTGTCATGGCTGCGGCGACCGCCAATGGCAAGAACGTCATGCCCCGTGTTGCGGCATTATTAGACGTTGCACAGATCTCGGATATCACTGCAGTTATCGACGCGGATACGTTTGAGCGACCTATTTATGCCGGCAACGTAATCGCGACTGTTAAAAGCTCCGATACCAAAAAGGTGATTACGGTTCGTACAACCGCGTTTGATGCGGTTTCTGCAGACGGCGGTAATGCATCGGTTCAAGCTGTTGATGGTGCCCATGACGCTGGGGTTTCAAGCTTTATCGGCGAAGAGGTGGCGGTCTCAGATCGTCCTGAACTGACCGCGGCTTCGGTTGTGATCTCCGGTGGTCGCGGCATGCAGAACGGCGATAATTTCTCAATGCTTGAGGGTATTGCAGACAAGCTAAATGCGGCAATTGGCGCGTCTCGTGCAGCGGTCGATGCAGGGTTCGTACCCAACGACTATCAGGTAGGTCAAACCGGCAAGATCGTAGCACCGGACCTATACATCGCGGTTGGCATCTCGGGGGCGATTCAACACCTGGCCGGCATGAAAGACAGCAAAGTCATTGTGGCAATCAACAAAGACGAAGACGCGCCTATTTTCCAGGTCGCCGATTACGGTCTTGTTGCGGACCTGTTCTCTGCACTACCAGAGCTTGAAACGGCGCTTTAAAGCGCCTCTTTTTACTTAATTGATTCAGTAGCAAGGGGGTTTATGATGGCCAAGAGTAATTTAGATGACAGCACTGCAGACGCCATTGTTGCGGTAGTCTTGGTGTCTGTTGCTGTTCTTTCCGTAGTGCAGTGGTTGTCAGGCTTACCCGCCTAAGTAACGACGAGCTGCACAATAGTCATTACCGTGGCGATGAACAACGCGGTAAAAATGATGCCGGCGGCAATGAAGGTCACGGCATTGCCTTCCTCAAAATCCCGTTCGCGGTTCTGCTTGCTTTGAACACCTATCGCGGCCGCCAAAGTGCTTTGTATAATTCGAAGTGCTTTGGTGTTCACAATGATATCTCCTTTAGTAATATCGTTATTCTATTTAGTAGCTAAAAAAAGGCAAGCCCATACAACAAAAAGACAAGCATCTGTTAGTCTTGTGTTGTTAAAAAAAGAGAAACAGCCATGGTGACCATAACTGAATCTGCCCGCGAGTATCTGAAAGAACTGCTAGAAAAGCAGTCCGATGCCTTGGGCGTGAGAGTCTTTATAAATAATCCCGGCACTCCGCGTGCAGAAACCTGCATAGCCTATTGTCGTGAAGGAGACATGCAGGCAAGCGACGTCTCTCAGGACTACGAACAGTTCACTGCTTGGATCGAAGAGCGAAGCATTCCCTTTCTTGAAGACGCGGTGGTCGACTACGCAAAAGATCGAATGGGTGGTCAACTCACCATAAAAGCGCCAAATGCTAAAATGCCTCGTGTCGACGCTGACAGTTCTATAGAGGATCGCATCAATTACCTGCTTTATAACGAGGTTAACCCCTCGCTAGCAGCGCATGGTGGTGATGTTTCGCTGGTCGAAGTCACAGACGACCAATATGCGATTCTGCGATTTGGTGGTGGTTGCCAGGGGTGTAGCGCGGTTAGTATCACACTAAAGGACGGTGTCGAGAAAACCCTTATAGAGCAAATTCCCGAGCTGGCAGGTGTGCGGGATATGACAGACCATACCGACCGCACAAACGCGTTTTATTAAGGTTAATTCGAGAACAACCGTGATCTAGCAGGCGCATATTCGCGTCCTCAGCTCGCTTCTTAGCCGTTGCGTGAGAGCAGCGCATCACGCACTGTGTCAGCAATTTCGCGAAGTGTCGCTTCTGTCGTTGTCCAATCGATACAGGCGTCCGTCACGGAGACTCCGTAGGCTAAATCAGAGAGATCTTCCGGAATATTCTGACGCCCGGCGTGCAGATGACTTTCGAGCATTAAACCGACAATCGAGTTGTTGCCCTTAACGACCTGATTAGCCACATCCCGAGCAACCAAGGGCTGAATATTATGATCTTTGCTTGAGTTCGCGTGACTGCAATCCACCATAATATTTGTGGGTAAACCTGCAGCTTCAAGTGCGGCTTCGCACATCGCAATGTTTACACTGTCGTAATTCGGCCCGTTACTGCCTCCACGAAGCACCACATGGCCGTAAGGATTACCCTTCGTTTCAAACACGGAAACGACGCCCGCGGAGTTAAGTCCGAGAAACCGATGAGGGTGCTGAACAGATTTCAGTGCATTGATTGCGACATCCAAGTTGCCATCGGTGCCGTTCTTAAAGCCGACTGCGGACGAAAGTCCACTTGCCATTTCACGGTGCGTTTGCGACTCGGTCGTCCTGGCGCCAATAGCGGACCAACAGATTAAATCCTGCAAGTATTGGGGTGTAATTGGATCAAGTGCTTCCGTTGCTGTGGGTAGGCCCATCGCCAACAGATCGCGAAGAAGCGTTCTGCCTAGCTTCAACCCCTCTTCGATATCAAAGGAATCGTCCAGGTGGGGATCATTTATGAGCCCCTTCCACCCAGTTGTTGTGCGGGGCTTTTCAAAGTAAACCCGCATGACGATGTACAACGAGTCGCTCAATGCCTGAGCTAAGTTTTTAAGACGACCTGCATACTCCATAGCTGCATCACGATCGTGGATAGAACACGGACCAACTACAACGATTAGGCGATGATCCTTTCGATCGAGAATATTGCTGATGGTGGCCCGTGAGTTACTCACAAAATCAAAGGTGGCATCATCCACAGGAACCGAATCTCTTAACGCATTGGGTGCAATAAGAGTTGTTTGTGATGCTACGTTTATATTGTGCACTGCTGACTTTGTCATGGTATCGCGTGTTCTTTTGACGGAGCCGGGAGGATACCTCGTACTAATTCGGTAGTCATGACGATAGGCAGCTTTAATGTGAATTTATTCGCCTACCGCCTTGCTGTATAAGTGCACTATGACCTTGTTGGATGTAAACAGTCTGCCCACGATCGATACTCTCCTTATGGCGTTGAGTCGGGGCGGTGTGGTGATCACGGCCACGCAGCGCCTAGCAAGGCACCTCATACGACAAGTAGCACTCGAGGGCTCGGACATTATCGAGAAGCCCGCAATTCTCTCAATTGAGTCCTGGTTGATCGAAACATGGTCTGAAATTGAAGAGGGGAGTGAGCATCCACGCAAGCTGCTCTCTTCTGCGGAGTCAAGTGAGCTTTGGCGTCGGGTCATCGAGGACCAGGTGGCGGCACATGGGTCCTTTAGCCTTCTTCAGTTGGATTCTGCAGCGCAATTAGCTGCTAGATGTCGCGCAGCCCTTAAAACCCATTTAGTATCAATGCGTTACGACCTAAATCGCAGGCTATTTCAGTCTGAAATTGATACTAAAACTTTTTTGGCTTGGCTTGATGCGCTGGATGCCAGACTCGTGCGCGAGCGCTGGATACTGCTAGAAGACACCTATGAAATCATTCTAAAGCAAGCTGACAAGAAGGCTACAGAGGTATTGTTTCTATCGGAGGAGGCACCAGGGCCTGCTCTTTCAGAAGCGCTAAATCAGTGCTTTAGCAAATGCACATGGCATCACTCTAATGGTCTCGAGGGCCAGTTAGAAACCCATGCATTTGAAACTCGATCTGATGAAATTGCAGGCGCGGCTCGCTGGGGAAAATTGGCATACGATGCAGGACGCTCCGCCGCTATTGTGCTTGTCGACTACCAGCGTGATAGACCCGAACTCGAGCAGTGTCTGAGACGGGAGTTTGAGGTGGATGGGGAATCATTCACTAAGCTGCCAGTGAACTTCAGTCGGGGTACAGAACTATCTAAAACACCGATTTACCGAGACCTTCTTTTGCTGCTTCGTCTATTAACAGGGAACGTCTCGCGTGAGGATATACTCGCGTTAATTCGATCGCCCTTTTTTTACTGGAGTAAACAAGCCGATAGGGCAAAGCTCATTCGTGCGCTATTCTCCAGCGAGGAAAAGCAGTTTTCCTCCTCACAAGCGCTTTCGCAGCTCAATCTAATATCACCTCAATCGGGATTGACTGAAGCACTCAATTTGGCGCGCATCGAGAGACTATCCTCATCCAAACACACCTCTCCAGAATGGTGTGAGTTGCTTTCGGCATTTCTGAATAAAGCGGGCTGGCCAGGTTCGTCAACGCTGGACTCTGTTGAGTACCAGCAATATGAGCAATTTTCTGAAGTCCTGGAAACAATCGAAGTGAACCCCCTAGATCGAGGAGCTTTTTCATTATCGAGGTTTGTAGAGAAGCTGAATGACTCACTCACGCAGCGAATTTTTCAGCCTCAGACGGAATCCTCGCCTCTGCAGGTCATGTTTCTGCGAGATACTTTTGGCCTTCCTTTCGAATCAGTGAGAGTGGTAGGGGCCGTTTCAGAATTGCTACCAGGCACGCCACAGCTTCTCAGCTTGATTCCGTGGCAAATTTGCCGGGACTACAATATTCAATCGGTGTACGACCAGGAATCTGAATTAATAAGCAGACGATTACTGGGACGCCTGAATGATCAGGCAAGCTTAAGCTTATCGTTTTCTTTGGCTGTGGATGGTTTAGAGACACGTCCGAGCCGTTTTTGTGGTGAGCCATTGCAAACAACCCCCACAAAAGTGCAGCGTCTTACCGGCGTGAGTGCTGCACTAGAGGAGGTGGTGGATGATGTTGGTTGCGAAGCGATAACACCGCTTAAACAAAAGGGAGGTGTGGGCCTTCTTGAGGATCAAGCGCTGTGCCCGCTGAAGGCGCATCTAAAGCATCGGTTGGGCATCTCTGCGCTTCGAGAAGAGCAGATTGGATTGTCAGCCGCAGAACGCGGCGCACTGTTGCACGCAGCACTTTTTCACACCTTTGAGGAGCTAAGTAGTTCAGAGTGCTTGTCGAGGTTCGAGACGCGTCAACAAGAAGCAATCGTTAGCCAATCAGTTGATAAAGCGCTGCTGTCTGTGAAATCCCACACTCGTGACCGAGTTGGTCTGGAAGTCATTGATCTTGAGCGTAAAAGACTGCAGACCGCCGTCATGAAATGGCTTGAGATAGAGACAAAAAGAACAATCCCCTTTGAAGTCATTGACCGTGAATCCGCTCACGAGTGGGAGGTGCGCGGACTATCGCTGTCTTTTAAGGTGGATCGAGTAGATCAACTCGAGAATGGTGGTCTCGTGATCATCGATTACAAATCCAAGACCAGCAATAGTTTGACCGATTGGACCGAGACACCGATTAGGGCGCCACAGTTACCCTGCTACAGCGAAGTCATTGATGGTGTTGTATCAATAGCACTTGCGTCGGTAACGAGTGACAAGCCAGGTTATCGGTCAATCGGTGCAGCGATGGGGATTGGCAAGAGCGATGTAGCCTCTCAAAGAGAAATGGACGAGAAGGTCGGGCTAGGTTGGGCTCAATTAAGGGAACAGTGGAGAGGCGAACTCGACCGGCTAGCGACTGACTTTATCCGCGGCAGCGCCGCCGCAACACCGTCAGCGAAGGCCTGCCGCTACTGTGACTATTCGGCCATTTGTCGAGTACAAGTTCGCGACGCTGGCGATGATGGCGAGAATACCGATATGGCGATCAATGACTGATCAAGCGATTCGCAAAGAAGTACTCTCCGTGGACCAGAGCTTCTGCGTCACGGCGCCTGCCGGCTCAGGAAAGACGAGCCTTCTGACCCAGCGAATCCTTGCTCTCTTGCCCCGGGTCGACCGACCGGAGCAGATTCTAGCGATTACGTTTACTCGCAAAGCGGCAGCAGAAATGCGCAGTCGCGTTCTCTCAACGCTCGAGCAAGCCGCAAGAGGGGTGGCTCCGACATCTGAGCATGAGTCCGTAAGCCTGCTATTAGCGGAGAGCGCACTAAAACACGCTGAGAAAATGGGTTGGTCACTCAATGCTGAACAATTGAATGTGAGAACCATCGATGGCTTGTCCGCTCAATTGAATCGGTCAATGCCAGTGACTAGCGGGATGGGCGGTGGTGCGCAAATTGCCGACGATGCATCAAGACTTTATGTCGAAGCCGTTAATGATCTATACGGTTTAACGGCAGAGGACTCCCAACGTGGTGAGGCGCTTAGACAGCTTCTCTTAGCTATGGAGAACAACTGGGATCGCTGCAGTGAGCTATTGGTCGCGCTCCTCGCCCAGCGAGGCGATTGGCTCTACGCTCTCGGGCAACACAAGGCGCCTGAAGCCGCAGCCAAGCTCGCGCTGGAGACGCTTGAGCGAATTGTATCTAATCGGCTCGCTCAGGCGCTGGATCGGCTCTCCCGTAATTGGCTATCGGATATTATCGATGCGGCTAATCAGGCGAAGCAACGACTCCAGGTATCGATTGCAGACGGATCGGTAGAGGAAGCAAGGGCCAATACCTTTGAAGGTGACTCGCTACAAATAAGTAGTGAGCTGTCTTCCTTAGCTCACTGGAAGTGGTTGGTTAGCTTTGTATTAGTAAAGCAGGGCACACCTCGAAAGAGCCTTGATAAGAATTGGGGTTTCAGACCCAAGCTGGATACGGATATAAAGCATCAGCTGGTTGACCGAATTGCAGAGATCGGCGACCACCCCGAATGCATTGATATTTTGAAGGAAATCGCGGTACTCCCTACGCTTAGCCTTGCCTCTGAAGAGTGGGAAGGGGTACTAAGGCTGTCCCGAGTCCTACCGGTACTCGCGGCGCAATTACTGGCCATTTTCCAATCGAGGGGTGTGGTAGATCACACTCATATGGCGATGGCTGCCGATATAGCGCTCGGGGATGAGATGGCCCCGACAGATTTAGCGCTGCGGTTGGATTATCAAATCAAACACATTCTTGTTGATGAGTTTCAGGATACTTCCCTGACGCAGTTCCAGTTGCTAGAAAAATTATGCCGCGGCTGGTCGGAATACAACTTTGTGAATCCACAGTCGCCTAGGACGCTATTTATCGTTGGTGATGCGATGCAGAGTATCTATGGATTTCGCTATGCAGACGTAGGCTTGTTTTTGAAGGCCGGTAATGAAGGTGTCGCTGGGGTCGCGCTGAAATCTCGGTCCTTAACCCGAAACTTCAGAACGCAAGCAAACGTCATTTCATGGGTAAATCGGCAGTTCAAGGATTTGATTCCTGAGAACGGTGATCCTCGGCTTGGTGTTGTACCTCTAACCCGCGCAGAACCCGTTAACCCCGCCCTACATGGTGAATCTGTTGCAGTTCATATTTTTCCCGATGATGTAAATCGTGAGGCAATGTTCGTCGCTAACAAAATCGCGAAAATACTTGCGGATCAGCCGACTGCGAGTATCGCCGTACTCGCAAGGAGTCGCAGTGCAATCACGCCAACGAGTCTTGCGCTCACACAGGCCGGCATCGACGTTGTCGGGTCAGATTTAACGCCCTATAACCAGCGCTCGGCCGTTGCTGACCTGATGTCACTCGTCCGTTGGTTAGCAAACCCCGCCGATAACATCGCGCTGATTGCGCTGTTAAGGGCGCCCATGGTGGGGGTGATCCTTACAGATATAGGCCACTTAGCACCTTCTCTTAACGATCATACGGTCTCGGATCTCGCTCAACTCGTAGAAAGCGGGGCTACGGCAATCTCCAATGATGGGTGTGTGCGCCTTCTGCATGCGCTGGGTGCGCTTATTTGGGCCGAGTCAAAGCGTGATCGAATCGACTTGACTGTTTGGGTTGAGCAGACTTGGGTTAGGTTGGGTGGTAATCAGGCTTACCCATCTGCTGAGGGGCTGGACACTGGCGCACTTTTTGATCAAATCCGGCAGCAAGAGGTGTCTTCAAATCGGCTGGATGTGTCAGCGTTAAACGATTGGTTTGATCGGGGCTACTCCAAAGCCGAGTCCTCAACTGCAACCGTTGAATTGATGACACTTCACAAGAGCAAAGGTCTTGAGTTTGACCACGTCTTTATTGTGGGGGCAGCAAAGACCGGACGTTCGGGGGACGCGCCACTACTCCGGTGGTACCGGGATGGAAATAAAGGCTTGATGATTGCCGCGAAGCCTCAGTTCGAGACGCCGGGTTCGGTTTACGGGTACCTCGCCTATTTGAATAAAGCCCAAGAGCAGCAAGAACTGATCCGCTTGTTTTACGTAGGCGTTACGCGCGCCAAGTGCTCGTGCACCATAACGGCGACTCAAAAGTCCGAGAAGGCCTGGCCACCGGCTAAAACAAGCTCTTTTTGGTCACGTTTTTGTGAGGCTGCAGAAGCTTTCGTCAAATATGAACCTTTACAAACACTTCCTGAAGTCGGCTCAAACACGGTTCCAGAAGAGGTTCGAACTCTGTGTCGGGTCAAAACTGTAGTTGCGCCCAATGAGCCTATTCATTCCACAGTCTCTTCGGGGACAAACACTGCCATATCGCCTGTCGGGAACCTCAATCAACGGCGTTACGGTGTTGCACTTCACAGGGGGGTGGAATTGCTATCGAGGCTATCAGCGGTGCCGGACTCTTGCCCGGCAGCGGTGTTGGCGGCAGCGCGTTTTCAGTTGGTAAATGGCGGAATAGCGAGAGACGCGCTGGCGGGGGAGATGGTGAGCATCGAGCAAGATCTGAATAGGCTACTGTCAGATGAGCAAGGACGGTGGCTTATTTCGAGTGACCATCATGACGCTAAAAGCGAACTCTCACTCTGGCATCGAGAAACACAGCGTGAGCTAATTATTGATCGAACCTTTATCGATATCAGCTCTGGAACACGCTGGGTTATCGACTATAAATCCAGTCAGCCCACAGAAGGCGAGACTTTGGATCAATTTATCGTGAGAGAGTCGCAAAAATACAAAGAACAACTACAGACCTATTGCACGCTCATCAACGGTTACGATGAGCAATGCAAGAACGAGCCATTAGAGACTAAAGCCGCACTTTATTTCCCCGCCATACCAATTTTCGCTGAAGTCGCCATCTAGTAAGGGCCTAGCGGGACTATCCCGGTTGGATTAATACCCGCGTGACTCCCGTAGTAGTGTTGTTTGATATGGGACTGATTGATCGTATCCGCGACACCAGGCGTGGCTGATAGACGGGTTACGTAATCGCTGATTGCAGAGAATTCCGAGAGTTTTTGGCGGTTCAATTTGAAGTGCCCATGATAAACGGAGTCGAAGCGCACAAGCGTCGTGAATAGCCGCCAGTCTGCCTCGGTACATTGCCCCCCAACTGCATAAGGGTTGCTCGATAATCGCTCCTCGAGCCAATCGAGGGCTTCGAAGACACGATTAAACTCCTCTTCATAAACATCCTGCGTCGTCGCAAATCCTGCTTTATATACGCCGTTGTTGATGTCGTGATAGATCCGCTCGTTGAAAGCGTCGATTTCGGCTCGCAAATGTTGAGGATAAAAATCGCCCCTATTGCCAGTGAGATCGTTAAAGGCTGTATTAAACATTCTGATGATGTCGGCGCTCTCGTTATTCACGATTGTTCCTTCTTTCTTGTCCCAGAGCACTGGCACCGTCACCCGGCCTTCATACTTACTATCGGCGGCCAAATATATTTCATACATCCGTTCACAACCCATCAGGGGCTCTGGCTCCGAAAAAACCCAACCCTCCGACAACATCAAGGGATCCACCACACTTATAGAAATATGTTTATCGAGTTGTTTTAACGAGCGAAAAATTAGTGTGCGGTGAGCCCAGGGGCAGGCCAATGAAACGTACAGATGATATCGACCCGACTCCGCTTTGAAGCGACCATCAGCCACACCTATCCAATTGCGGAAGGCGCTATTTTGTCGCTCAAAGCGACCACCTGACTTATCAGTGTCGTACCATTGATCAACCCATTTTCCATCTACTATGAGACCCACCGCTGTATTCCTTATACTTTTCTAAAGATAGCATCGAGGCTGATGCGACCACTGCCAGTTATAGTCAGAGAAAGGCTCATGGCAAGTAACGCGAGTGCAAATTCGTAACCATTTGCGCTGATAAAGAAACCATTCGACCGATGTACGACGGTCAAAGCAATAAGCATTAGCACACTCGAAACCAGCGCAATAGGTCGTGTTAGCAGCCCAATAATGAGGGCTAGACCGCCGAAGAATTCTACACCACCTGCCAACATCGCCATTGGAAAGCCGGGCTGTAATCCGATTGAGGCCATCCACTGCCCGGTTGCCTCTAATCCATAACCGCCCCACCAACCCGCCTGATATCGAGATGCTATTGGCTTGGCGCACCGGTAGCAGAGGTCGCGGTTTGATTAAACTTATTGACAAACTCGCGCGTGCAGACGCATTACCCGATCACTAGCCTTCGTCTTTCCATGCTCTGACGGCGCCAAAAATCTCTGCGGGAGAGCCGCCCTCGAATCTTCCTTCTTGATTAAGCTGCGCGATAACCCCTGGGGAGTCCCATCGTAGGAAGGGGTTTATCTCGAGCTCTCGACCGATGGTGGAGGGAACTGTTGGGACCGCCATCGCACGCATACGCTCGCATTCATTTATATGGGCCAAAAGGTCCTCATTGTTAGGCTCGACCTTACGAGCAAAGGCTAGATTGGCAAGCGTATATTCGTGAGTGCAATAAACGGCCGTCTCAGGGGGCAGTGCAGCGAGCTTTGAGAGGGAACTCTGCATCATAGGGAAGGTACCCTCGAAAACACGTCCGCAGCCGCCAACGAACAGCGTGTCCCCACAAAACAGCACTGATTCATCCTCGCAATACAGGGCGATATGATCCAGCGTATGTCCTGGAACCTCTAAGACAGTAAAGTTATAACCCAGCACAGGGGCGGCATCCCCATCGATGAGAGGCTGATCGACACCTTCGATTTTCGGATTATTCGGCCCAATAACTCGGCAATTAGTCTCCGCCTTGAGCGCCTTTACACCGCCGGTGTGATCAAAGTGGTGGTGGGTGATGATGATAGTATCCAATGCAACGCCAAGCTCTTCTAATGCCGCTAACACCGGGTTGGCATCACCCGGATCGACGACTGCGGCGCGACCATCGCGTTCTAGCATCCAAATGTAGTTATCAGAAAAAGCCGGAATCGGAACAATGTTCATAAATCAGTCCTCAATGGGTAACAAATGTTTGCACTGGGTCGGAGAGAAGATACCCTTGTCGGATGCTAAAGCAAATCAACCAACAAACGCGTCTGAGCACAAAAGAGAATCTTGCTGAGTGGTATGCAGGCACTGCAGTAGGAAAGCGTCTGCATCACCAGATCATTACCGAGCTAGACCACCAACTTGAGCGACTTTTCGGCTACCACACCTTATTTTTAGGAGTGCCTCCAAATGTGTCGGTTGAGGACTTGGCCCATTCGCAAACAAAATTAGTGGCCACGCCTGAGGGCGCGTCAGTGAGAGGTGCGCAAACAGTGGTCTGCTTCGATGAGAGTCTCCCTCTAGACACGGAATCGATTGACACTGTTGTGGTTTTTCATGGTTTCGAGGTCTGCAATGAGCCACACCAGGCCTTGCGAGAGGCGCACCGCGTGCTCGTTCCGAACGGCAATCTCATCATTGTTGGGTTTAATCCTGAGAGTATCTTTGGGCTTGGCTGGCTGTTAAAGCGGTTTGTTTTCCCAGCTAAATGGAGCGAACTCAAACTGGAAAGAATCGCCAAGTTAATGGATTGGCTTTCGTTATTGAATTTCCAAGTTGCAAAGCCCCGGCACAAACTCATTGTCCGTCCTTTAGGCCGCGGCCGCCTGTTCCGATGGATGGCTCGGTTTGACGATTGGTTGATCGATCACCAAGTGCCTATGGGCGGTGCATTCGTTTTACATGCGCGTAAGCAGGTGGGCGCGGATATCAGGGGCCTTCAACGAAAAAAAATCAGGCCCAAGCTGGTGTCCATTCCGGTATCCCGACCTGCCGTAGGCGCTGAGACACATCAGCGGAATGATCCCGGCAAATGAAGCGCGTTGAAGCATTTACAGACGGGGGCTGTAGAGGCAATCCTGGTCCCGGAGGGTGGGGCGCGATATTGCGGTTTGGCGAGCATGAACGAGAGTTATCTGGCTCTGAAACTGAGACAACCAATAACCGAATGGAGCTTTTAGCCGCGATCAGTGCCCTCGAGGCGCTGAGCGAACCCTGTCTTGTTGTACTAACAACGGACTCCACTTACGTGAAGGATGGCATTACCAAGTGGATCAAAAATTGGAAGGCTAACGGGTGGCGAACCGCCGCCAAGAAGCCCGTCAAGAACCAGGATCTTTGGCAGTCACTTGATGCCCAATGTAGTCATCACACGGTGGAGTGGCGCTGGGTGAAAGGTCATGCTGGGCATGCCGAAAACGAGCGCGCCGATGCGCTTGCAAATCTCGCAATGGATTCACTAGAGAGAGGTTAGTGTGCGACAGGTTGTATTAGATACAGAGACGACAGGCCTAGAAGTCAGCCAAGGGCATCGCATCATCGAGATTGGTTGCGTAGAAATTATTGATCGAAAGCTTACCGGTCGTCACTATCACCAATACATTAAGCCCCAGCGAGCCATCGATCAGGGGGCGTTGGAGGTGCACGGTATTACAGAAGAGTTTCTGGCCGATAAGCCGGTGTTTTCACGAATAGCCGATGAGTTTCTGGACTTCATCCGAGGTTCGGAGTTGATTATCCATAATGCCCCATTCGATATCGGATTTATGGAAGCAGAGTTCAAGCTACTGGATCCGACCAGTGCGCCTGTATCTTCCTATTGCAAAATCACCGACAGTTTGCAGATGGCGCGCAGCAAACACCCGGGACAGAGAAACAATCTCGATGCGCTCTGCCAGAGATATGCTGTAGATAACAGCAATCGAACGCTTCACGGCGCATTGCTTGACGCAGAAATACTTGCAGACGTTTATCTGCTGATGACAGGGGGACAGACAAGCTTAGGCTTGTCAGCGGAAGAGGAGAGTGGTGGCGTCGGATCTTCAAACTTATCAGCCATAAGGCGTTTACCCAAAGACAGACCACAACTTCGCGTAATAAAGCCCTCCGAGGAGGAAATTGTGGCCCACGAAGCGAGGCTTGATGTGCTCGGTGAGCGCTGTGAAGAGGGTGCTGTATGGCGCCGCTAGGGCGCCATACTTTTAGGTGACTTGCATTTAAAGCGTATAAATAACCGCTATTAAGCCAACAGCAGTCAGTACGATCGTGTAGGGCAATGCCATGAGCACCATACGTCCATAAGAGAGCCGGATGAGGGGTGCAAGAGCCGAGGTTAGAAGGAATAAGAACGCAGCTTGACCATTCGGTGTCGCGACTGACGGCAAATTTGTTCCCGTATTAATGGCTACTGCCAACTGATCGAACTCTGCTCGAGTAATCACACCGTTATCAAGTGCGGTCTTTACTTCCGAAATGTAGACGGTCGCCACAAATACGTTATCCGAAATCATCGACAAAATGCCGTTAGCCAGAAAGAACATGGCAGGTCGAACACTGCTTTCCATCGCGAGTACCGCATCAATAACGGGCGAGAACAGATGCTGCTCGTGGATTACAGCAACGATGGCAAAGAAGACGACGAGAAGCGCTGTGAAAGGCAGGGCCTCTTCGAAAGCATGTCCGAGTTTGTGCTCTTCGACAATGCCATTAAACGCGGTCAGCAAAACGATGATCATTAAACCGATCAGGCCAACAGCCGCTAGGTGCAGCGCTAAGCCAACCACCAGAACAACAGCCACCAGAGCCTGAATCACCAAGCGTGCGTTGGACACTGGAGTTGCCTTCGCATTCTCTTGCGCCTGGAACTCCTCCAAGACGGTTCTAACTTTGGGAGGCAGCTGAGCGCCGTAGCCGAACATGCCCGTCTGCTCGAGGATTAGGCAGGTGAGTAGACCAGCGATCAGCACGGGCATCGTAATAGGTGCCATCAGCAAGAAGAACTCAATAAAGTCCCAGTCAGCTACGGTAGCGATAAGCAGATTTTGTGGCTCTCCAACGAGCGTACATACGCCGCCAAGGGCCGTACCCACTGCGCCGTGCATCAATAGACTTCTTAGGAACGCCCTAAATTGCTCTAGATCCGCCTCGTTTTCAGCTTTAACCGTGTCGTCAGTAGTGTGGTCGTGGTGCGAATCATCAAACACCGTTCCTGAAGCCACTTTGTGGTAAACGGTAAAGAAGCCAACACCCACGCTGATGAGTACAGCTGTGACCGTCAGTGCGTCCAAGAACGCCGATAAAATCGCTGCAACCAGCGAAAACAAGAGCGACAGTACTTTTTTGGATTTAACGCGAAGGAGAATTTTCGTAAAAATGAAGAGCAAGAGCTCTTTCATGAAGTAGATGCCGGCCACCATAAACATCAAAAGCAAGATTACTTCGAAGTTTGCTTCCGCCTCATGGAACACTGTGTGCGGATCAGCCATTCCGATGGCGATAGCTTCGATTGCAAGTAAGCCGCCCGGCTGGAGTGGGTAGCACTGAAGCGCCAGCGCTAGGGTGAAAATGAACTGGCCAATCAATACCCAACCGGTAACAAACGGTCCGACCGTGTTGAAAAGTATTGGGTTGATGATCAAGAACGCAATGATCGTCTTTTTGTACCAGTCGGGCGATGACCCGAGAAAATTCTGCCAGTAAGGGTTGGCTACCGCGGTATTCATACAGCTGTGTCCTTTTATAGTTAGTATCCATTGGCCAAGACATGCGCCTAGAACGCCGGTGGTATACGTTTTTAAATCCGAGTTGGACCCGTGAGAAGGGCGTCAGATTAAACGAAGCGAGGAATCCTTGGAAGGTGATTATGATTTTAGATAGCGCTTGCATTTGACAGTACTTGAGCAAGACGTGCTGTGCACCTAGTATGGTCGCCCGAGGAGATCTACATGCTGAATTTTTCAAGACCCACCGAGCCCGCGAGTCAGGACAGCCTGGTGTGGGCCTTCCATGGCCGGAATTTGGTGAGCGAACTCATGGGAAGCCAGGGAGGCCCCATTCGGCTGGGCAGCTTGCAAGCGGACTTCGAGGAAGTTAAAGACCTGACCTCTGTTGGGTATCTCGACGGCAAACCCGTTTATGCCTGCATGGTCGAGACGACGCAAATCGATGTCATGAAATACACGAGTGGCAACCTTTTTGGGTTGTTAGGTCGAACAAACCAAGCACATTTCGACGTTATCGGCCGAGCTTATCAGCTACTTAATTGGGAACGAGATCACCGACACTGCGGGCGCTGCGGTGAGGGAACTGTGCTTGCGGATAAGGGACAAAGCCGGCACTGCGAGCCCTGTCGATTGAGTGTTTACCCGCGATTATCTCCCTGCGTAATCGTTCTGGTATCTCGCGATGATGAGATGCTGCTTGCCGCAAGCGCGGGTTCGAATCGACGCTTCTATAGCTGCTTGGCGGGTTTCGTCGAGCCCGGTGAGACCTGTGAACAAGCGGTCCGTCGCGAAGTTATGGAAGAGGTCGGTCTTGAAGTTGAGGACATTCAGTATCACGGCTCACAGCCGTGGCCGTTCCCGGGGCAGCTAATGCTGGGCTTTACGGCCAAATGGAAGGCGGGTGAAATCAATATTGACCCAGTGGAGATCGATGAGGCTCTCTGGTGTAAGCCCGATAACCTGCCTCCCGTGCCACCACCTTTCTCTATTGCAGGTCAGCTCATCAATCGTTTTTTAGACGCACAGAACGGCTAAGCCACAGGAAAACACATTGGAATTTTTGTACGAACTTGGGCTCTTTGCCGCTCAAACACTGCTAATCGTGGTAGCCATCGTGGCTATTTTCTTAGTAATTGCGGGCGTCGCCGGTCAAAAAAATAGGAGCCCAGACGAGGGCTATATTGAAGTTAAATCGGTAAATGATCGATTCGATGTATACACAGGTGCGATTCGTGATTTAGCGGAAACCGAGGAAGCATCAAAGCTTCGGGAAAAACATCAGAAGAAGTCCGCCAAAGCTAAAGCAAAGGCCGAGAAGGCACGGCTAAAAGCCGCCAAGAAAGAGGCTACAGACAGTGTCACCGTTGTAAGCGAACGACCCCGAACCTTTGTTCTAGATTTCGAAGGTGATGTGATGGCCTCACAAGTCGACGCGTTGCGCGAAGAAATTTCCGCGATTTTGTCAAACGTTCAAGAGGGCGACGAGGTTGTACTGCGACTCGAGAGCCCGGGTGGAGTAGTTCATGGCTACGGACTGGCAGCTAGCCAGTTATCACGCATCAAAGACGCAGGTGTCACGCTCGTAATAGCCGTGGACAAAGTAGCGGCAAGCGGCGGATACATGATGGCCTGCGTGGGTGATCGTATTCTCGCGGCTCCCTTCGCAATCCTTGGTTCGATTGGGGTCGTTGCTCAGTTACCCAACTTCCATCGCCTTCTTAAGAAGAATGATGTTGATTTTGAGCAATTCACAGCTGGAGAGTACAAGCGCACGGTCACAATGTTTGGGGAGAATACCGACAAGGGCCGTCGGAAATTTGAGAATGAGTTGGAGGAGACCCACGGCCTTTTCAAGCAGTTTGTGTCGGCTAACAGGCCCGCCGTGAACGTTGATAAGGTGGCTACGGGCGAAGTTTGGTACGGATCTCAAGCGCTGAGCGAAGGCCTGATCGATGCCATCTCCACATCAGACAGTTACCTCCTGTCCCAAGCTGTCGATCGCGATGTGTTCGAAGTGCGTTATCGACGAAAACAAAAGCTCGCTGAGAGAATGGGATTTGCAGCGGAGTTGATGGTGGACCGTTTTCTCCTTAAAGCATGGCAGAGACTCACGGAATCGCGCTATCTCTAACACAGTCACTCTTCGTGCTGCATACTGCGCCGCGGAACTGGCAGCGTGATCTATTCTTGATTTTTGCGAGCAATAAAGGCTGCCGCCTCCAAAAGCAGGTTGATATATGGATACACCCTTAGACATCCATTCCCTCTTTGCACTTACCGGTAAAACCGCGCTTGTCTCCGGGGCTTCGAGTGGGCTCGGGGCACATTTCGCACAAGTACTGTCGGCTGCAGGTGCGCGGGTAATTGTCGCGGCCCGAAGAAGTGATCGGCTCGAAGCCCTAGTTGATCGCATTAATCAAGCAGGGGGGCAGGCCTCCAGTCTTACTCTTGATGTTACCTCGCGAGTCAGCGTGGATAGCGCCTTCGAGGAGATCGACAACAAGGTATCGAGCCTCGATATAGTAGTAAATAATGCAGGCATCGCTAACCGCCCGCTGCGATTTATTGATGCTACGGAAGAGGAGTGGGGTGGCGTCCTGGACGTTAATCTCATTGGCGCGTGGCGTGTCGCACAAGCAGCCGCCATACGAATGAAAAAACAGGGATCAGGCGTGGTGGTCAATACAGGCTCAATCTACAGCCATGTCTCCGGGACACACAAGGCAGACTATAACGTTTCCAAGGTAGCTCTGGATCAGTTAACCAAAAATATGGCGTTAGAACTCGCTCGTTCCGGTGTTAGGGTGAATTCTTTGTGTCCCGGTTACTTTGAGACCGCTATTAACGAGAAGGAATTTGCAACCGAGCAAGGGCGTGCTTATATAGACCGGCTGGTTCCTAGGCGCACGGGTCAATATCATGAACTCACTGGCCCACTTCTTTTACTCGTCAGTGATGCGGGGTCCTACGTAAATGGTGCATCGCTAATCGTCGATGGTGGGACCGTTCACAGCCCGGTGTAGTCACCAGGCTTAGCACAGATGCTTGGCGCGTAATGGGAAATTGCAGCGCGCAAACAGACCTAACAAACGGACGTTGCAACAAAAGCAATCTATAACGCCTATTAAGAAAGCGAGGTAGTCGTGTACCAATTCAGTCAGAAGTCTCAAACATTAGTTGCTCGTCTAACCAGTTTTATGAGCGATCACATCTACCCTAATGAGGAGGCTTATGCAGCACAGCTCCGCGCTGCATCGAATCGGTTTGCACCCCTGCCCTTGATGGGTCAGCTAAAAGAAAAGGCTCAAGAGGCGGGGTTGTGGAATCTTTTTGTTCCAGAGGAACATGCCCAATATTGTGATCATGGTGGGTTGTCGTTTTTTGATTACGCGCCTCTCGCAGAGATCATGGGGCGTGTTATCTGGTCCCCTGAGGTCTTCAATTGTAATGCACCGGATACCGGCAATATGGAGGTATTCATGAATTATGCGACTGACGCACAGCGTGATGAGTGGCTTACACCACTACTTGCCGGTGAGATACGCTCCTCTTACGCCATGACTGAGCCACAGGTTGCCTCTAGCGATGCGACAAACGTTGAATTACGGATCGCAAAGGAGGGCGACGAATGGGTCCTCAATGGCCATAAATGGTTTATTACAAATGCGATGTACGAACGCACCCGAATTCTTATCGTGATGGGCAAGTCTGATCCAGACAACCCTAATCGACACTTACAGCAATCCCAGGTCCTTGTTCCCAAGGATACACCGGGCGTGAAAATTGTAAGGCCCCTCACCACACTAGGGTATGACGATGCGCCCATTGGGCACGCAGAAATCATCTTCGACAACGTCAGAGTGCCGCTAGAAAACATCTTATTGGGCGAGGGTAGGGGATTTGAAATCGCTCAGGGGCGTTTAGGGCCGGGCCGCATGCACCACTGTATGCGTCTTATTGGCGCGGCTCAGCGCTCCCTTGAGCTGGCCTGTGAGCGAGCAAATAGCCGTACTACCTTCGGTCGGCTTTTGAGCAAGCACCAAAGTGTCAGAGAGGATATTTCGAAGTGCTTTTCCGAGATTGAAATGGCTCGGCTACTTCTCCTAAAGGCATGTCATAAGATCGATACCCAAGGTGTTCCCGCTTCCGTCGATATGATCGCAGCCACTAAGACCACCATCCCATTTCTTGTGCAAAAGGTTATCGACCGTTGCATGCAGATTCACGGGGCAGGGGGGCTGACAGAGGATTACATGATGGCAGAGGCATACAACTATGCACGGTGGTGTCGTCAAGCTGATGGCCCTGATCAAGTACATCAAATGGCGCTGGGGAAACAGATTATCGACCGATATTCGAGCAACTCCGCATGAGACCCTATCGCGTCAGAAGCTCCAGTTTATGCTGACGCGCCCACCTCTGAGCTCTCAGCGTAGCTGACGGCTTGATGGTGGGTCAGGAAAATCTCACCCGATAGTCCCGTCACAAAGTCGGTACGCTCCAATTTGTCCATAACGGGACCCTTGACTTCACTCAGATGAAGTTTCGCCCCCTGGCTTTTGAGAGATGCATTAATATTTTCCAGCGCGTGCAGTGCGGTGACGTCGATTTCATTGACTGCTGAACACAGTAAAATTACGTGTGCGACAGGCCCAGCTTCCTCGACTCTGGTCTCTACCAGAGATTCAAGGAAACCCGCGTTGGCGAAGTACAGGCTTTCATCCACTCGGAGGCTGAGGACACCGGGGCTCGTTATAACATCGTGTCGTCGAATGTTGCGGTAGTGTTGCGTACCCTGTACACGACCAACTTCGGCAACATGTGGAACGCTTGTTTTGTAAAGATGCAAACCGATCGAGCCCAACACGCCGGCAAGCACACCGGCTTCAACGCCTAACAGCAACGTGACGATGATTGTTGTCGATAGGGTCATGAAATCAGATCGTGAGAGTGTCCATGCAGCTGATATATCGCGCAGATTCACGAGACCGAGTACCGCAACGATGATGGTCGCTGCAAGTGTGGCGTGTGGGAGAAAATAGAGCGCCGGCGTGAGAAAGAGGGCAACGAGCGCGATACCACCGGCGGTGAGCACGGAAGCCACCTGCGTTTGGGCGCCGGAATCGAAATTTACCACAGAGCGGCTGAAGCCTCCTGTAACAGGGAACCCGCCGCTGACAGCTGAAGCAACATTCGCCGCTCCAAGCCCCATCAGCTCTCGATCCTCAGAAATGCGCTCGCGCCGCTTTGCACCGAGCGTACGCCCTACGGACACTGACTCAACGAAACCTATTAGCGCGATGACAAAAGCGGGTATTAACAGTTCAGAAATAAGGCCATAGGAAAGTGTGGGCGTAATCACACGGGGCAGCCCTCGCGGAATTTCCCCGACAATTGAGACACCTCTCTCTGAAAGACCGAAGAACTGACTTACGGCTATGGTGGCGATAACCGCAAGCATAGGTGCTGATTTGGATATCAGCTCAGCGGTTTTGGTTGGTAGGTGAAAACGCGCCAATAGTGCGGCCAGCGTAGTCCTGCAAAAGAGAAGAAAAGAGATTACCGATACGCCCAGCAACAGCGTGGGGACGTGAAGCGATGACCAGCCGACCCAAAATCCGTGTAGGAGTTCGGGTAGTGAATCACCGGATACGCCAATGCCGAGCAAGTGTTTCATTTGACTCACCGCAATGAGAATACCCGACGCTGTTATGAAGCCTGAGATCACAGAATGGGAGAGGAAGTTAGCTATAAAGCCCATGCGCAGTGAACCGAGGACCAATAGCATGACGCCACCAAGTAAGGCGAGAGTGATAGCTGCGGTGACAGCATCGGCTAGCCCGGCCTGGACAACCGTGCCTACAGCAGATGCTGTCATTAATGACGCAACCGCAACGGGTCCCACCGACAGCGTCGCGCTAGATCCAAGAACTGCGTACGCCAGCAGTGGTGCCACTGAAGCGTACAACCCCATTTCGGGTGGTAAACCTGCAAGGAGCGCGTAGGCCAGCGACTGAGGGACCAAAAGAACGGTAACCGTCACTGCCGCAACGAGATCCTGAAGGAATATCTGCTTAGTGTAAGTCACGACTCAGCTGGGCCTGTCGAGAAAGACAAGCGTATCAAGCCTCCTGTGGCTCTATTTTGACCAACCACTCACGGCCTTTGAGCATCCCATTCCAGTAAATCCAGGGGAGCATTATGGCCTTGAGAAACCAAGCCGCTCGAGTCGCGCGCTTGCCGTTTAGCAATGAAGTGGGGAGACTTGGAATGATCTTGCCTCCATAGCCGAATTCCGCAAGAACAATTTTGCCCCTCTCCACCGTCAGTGGGCATGAACCATAACCGTTGTAAGCGGCTTTTTCTGAGGATAATCCCAGCTCGGCGAGAACATTCATTGCAACAATAGGCGCTTGAGCTCTCGCGGCGGCAGCCGTCTTTGCGTTGGGTGAGTTGGTGCAGTCACCGAGGCCCCAAACATTTGAATGACGGGTGTGTTGTAACGAGTGCTGATCAACATCCAACCAACCCGCATCGTCGGACAAAGATGAGTCTGCAACAAAGTCGTGCGCACGTTGCGGTGGGCAAACATGCAACATATCAAAGCGCTTAACCACCTTGTTTCCGTCTGAATCGACAAAGGTGGCTAGCTTATTTTCACCATCGACCGAAGTCAGTGTGTGTTGAAAATTAAGGGTGGCTTGATATTTTTCGACATATTCCATTAATGCAGGCACATACTCTGCGACTCCAAACAATCCCGGTGTCGACGTGCAGAATTGAACATTGATATTGTTAATTCGACCCTGTTTGAACCAATGATCACCCGATAAATACATCGCTTTTTGAGGAGCACCTGCGCATTTAATAGGCATTGGTGGCTGAGTGAAAATTGCGTCACCCGAGTTGAGATTCTTGACCAACTCCCAAGTGTAGGGCGCCAAATCGTAACGATAATTCGAGGTAACACCGTTTTTGCCCAATGTCTCGCTGAGTCCCTGCACGGCGTCAAAATCGAGTTTTAAACCTGCCGCGACGATAAGTTGCGAATAAGTGACGTGTTGGCCGTCATCTAATGCCACAGTATTTGACTCGGGTATAAAACCCTTTACCGCCTGCTGAATCCAAGTCGCGTGACGCGGTATGAGAGTACTCATCTGACGTCGTGTACTCGCTTGCGAGAATATCCCACCACCAACCATGGTCCAGCCAGGTTGATAGTCATGCGTTTCTGAAGGGTCGATCAACGCGACCTTCAAACCTCGCTGACGTTTCAAAAGGCTTGCGGCAGCTGCAATGCCACCTGCACCGGCACCTACAATCACAACATCAAATATTGAATTCAATCTACTTCCCCCTACGTTTAACTTAATGTTTTTAAATGCTTTTGTGAGTATCGTCCCCGCCAAAAGCGTTAATGGGCAATGTAAAGAACGGCTGTTGAGTAACCGGATGAATGGGTAGGGCACCCGCTCGTATGTTGACTTGCAGAGACGGCATTATGAGCTTGGGCATGTCAAGTGTTGCGTCGCGTTGCTCGCGCATCGCTACGAACTCGCTTGCAGATACATCTCGATTGATATGTATGTTGTAGCGTTTTTGTTCACCGATGGTGCTCTCAAACGCAAGTTCCCGACCACCGGGTTGGTAGTCGTGGCAAACGAAGACGCGGGTGTGCTCAGGCAAAGCGAATAACCGATGGATAGAGTTATAGAGCGTTGCTGCGTCACCACCAGGGAAGTCACAGCGTGCCGTCCCCGAATCGGGCATAAACAACGTATCACCAACGAACAAGAGATCGTCAATGTGATACGCCATGCAGGCAGGCGTATGACCAGGGACATGGTATGCCTTCAACACGTGTCCGCTTAATTCCAACTGGTCGCCATCTGACATCAATACATCGAACTGTGAGCCGTCAGTTGGGAAAGCCGCTGATTCTGAATAAATCTTAGCGAACGTTGACTGCACCAACGATATTGTATCGCCAATAACGAGTTGGCCACCGTGCTTATTTCTTAGGTACAACGCTGCGGAAAGATGATCTGCGTGCGCATGTGTTTCGAGGATATATTTACAGGTAAGACCATTACTTGATATGTACGCGGATACCTGCGCAACACTTGAAGCTGTGATACTGCAAGATGCGTGATCAAGATCAAGACAGGGGTCAATCACGACGCACTCGCTACTTTCGCGTTCGTGCACAATGTAAGTAAACGTTGAACTTTGCTCGTGAAAAAACGTCTTTACGTGTAGTGGGGTTGCCGACATGTTCATCCCTCAGGGGCTGTGGTCACTCGGTTTAAGATCAAGCTCAGCGCTTTGCGTTTGTGAGCGGTGCTGTTGCTACTGGTAATTCATGGTGCCAAACCGGTATTACGAAAGGATATATCGTTATAACGAAACTTCAACCTTTATGCGCATAATGTATATTATGTTAAATAGTGTGCGTGAGCGGGCATCGGTCCAACAAAGATTAGCGATCGTATCTGTGGAATGCGCCCTATTTACGCTACGCTAGAGTTTTACCGGCTAATAGCTGATTGTTCGTACACGGAAACTTATTAATGCGATTCCTCACCCCAAATTTCGTCCTAGTATTGCTCTTTGCTTTAACAGCCATCCCATCTCAGGCCACGCTGGAGACGACGCGTGAACAATCATGGACCTTAAGAGCGCTGATAACTGAACTCGAGGATTCGCACTTCGTGGATAAGCGCTACAACGACGTGATGTCACGAGCGCATCTAGAGACTTATCTCGAACGACTTGACCCATCACATTTGTATTTCACGAAAGCGGACATTGATGACTTCGCGAAATTTGAAACCACTTTGGATGATTTTGGGCGGCAAGGCGAGCTCTCCCCCGCCATTGAGATTTATGAGCGCTATCGTGAAATCGCTTCTGCACGCTTACGTTTGGTCATCGACCAGATGGACGTAACTGTCCAGCGTTTCGATTTTGAACGGGATGAATTTATAGAGCAGGATCCCACTGAGCGTAACTGGGCCGAGACGAGCTATGGGCTCTCTGAACGCTGGCGCAAGCGTGTCAAAAGCCAAGTTTTAAGCCTAAGACTCGCGGAGAAAGAAGAGTCCGAAATAGTGCCCACGCTTAAAAGACGCTATGAGAATCAGCTAAAACGTTTAGAACAATATAACGCGCAGGACGTATTTGCAGTCTATGCCAATTCCCTAACCACCCAGTTTGATCCACACACAAGTTACTTCTCGCCGCGCCGTGCTGAAAATTTTGACATCGATATGCGCCTCAGCCTTGAGGGAATCGGCGCAGTACTCCAGAACGAAGACGAGTATGTAAAGGTTGTGCGGGTTGTGCCTGGAGGTCCTGCGGACAAGCAAAGCGACCTCAAAGCTGCTGAGCTGATTGTTGGTGTTGGTCAGGGTGACGAAGGACCGATGACCGATGTCATTGGGTGGCGGCTGGACGACGTTGTTGACCTGGTTCGAGGAAAAAAAGGCACCGTGGTGCGGCTCGACGTGATCCCTGGTGCTGGGCGAGCGGACGAAGTTCGACGATTAGTGATTACCAGGAACGAAGTCCGCCTAGAGGAGCAGGCTGCCCAGTCAAAAATCATCGAAATCAATGACTTGGGAGGCTCACCTCGAAAGATTGGAGTAATCGATGTCCCCGCCTTTTATCTTGATTTCGATGCCTATCGCCGAGGTGATCCCGATTTTCGATCAACAACGCGTGATGTTGCGAAGCTCGTCCAAGAACTAGAATCGTCCGGGGTTGACGGCCTTGTTATTGACCTTCGAGGCAATGGAGGTGGATCGCTACGGGAAGCTAACGAATTGACCGGTCTGTTTATTGAATACGGACCTACTGTGCAAATTAAGGGCACAGGCGCCCGCGTCTGGCGTGACGGAAAGCGCCGGAGAGGTCCGTTCTACGAAGGTCCGCTCGCCATTATGATCGATCGGCTGAGCGCATCAGCCTCTGAGATTTTTGCTGGTGCATTGCAAGATTATGGTCGCGCTATCATCGTGGGTGATCGTAGTTTCGGCAAAGGTACTGTCCAAACACTTCTTGACCTCCCAGAAGGGCAACTCAAAATTACAGAGAGTAAGTTTTATCGAATCTCAGGCAATAGCACCCAACACCGGGGCGTAATTCCAGACATTAGCTACCCTTCGCTGCTCCAACACGACAAAATTGGCGAGAGCTCGCTCGAAAAAGCGCTAGATTGGGACCGCATCGCGCCGGTAAGACACAAAAACTACGCGGCGATAGACGCGATTTTACCAACGCTTGTTGCAAACCATACCGAGCGGGCGAACACCGATGCCGATTTTCAATACATTTGGGATCAGAAGGCATTGGCTGAAAAAATTAGTGGGACAGAACTGTTGCCGCTAAACGAGAGCGTACGGATAGCACAACGCGAGTCTCAAGAAGCTCAGTATCTCGCCATCGAGAATGCGCGGAGAAAGGCGAAAGGCTTGGAGGAATTAGCCTCGTTGGATGATATGTTTGAATCGGAAGAGGAAGAGTCGCTGGATAGCGCAGCCAACACTGACGCAGAATCCCCCCATAGCGTCGATACCGAAGAAGACGCGCTGATTACTGAGACGGCGCGCATCCTCGTTGATGCCATAAACCTATCTGGGCCTGTAGTGGCGAGGGCGGACATTCGATAAGGCCGGTGGTCACTCGCGTCTCAGAGTGAGCGTTGTTAGCTACGCAACAAGCCCTTCAAAGCCACTTTGGTTACTCTTGCCTCTTAACTTCCCAGCTGGCAGCCGCTTAAGGCGCTAATGCTGTTGTCATCGTTAAGGATGTTGAGACCGTTGCAGCGCGCGGGACTCGTAAAGCTAGCAACTGATGGTGTCAGTTCCCATGTAACTCGCAATGGCTTTTGGCAGGACAATTGACCCGTCGGCCTGTTGTCCGTTTTCGACAACAGCGACCAAGGTCCTACCAACCGCGAGACCAGAACCGTTCAAGGTGTGGAGAAGCTCAGGCTTACCTGTAGCTGGATTACGCCAGCGTGCCTGCATTCTTCGGGCCTGGTAGTCACGAAAATTAGAACAACTGGAAATTTCACGATAGGCACCCTGCCCTGGCAACCACACCTCCAAATCATAGGTAAGCGCCGCAGAAAAGCCCAAATCACCGCCGCACAGGCGCACCTTCCTGTATGGAAGTCCTAGTGCCTGTAGAACAGCTTCCGCATGCCCAGTCAAGGCTTCCAGGGCCTCATCTGATTGCTCTGGCCTTACTGCGCGAACCAATTCGACCTTTTCAAACTGATGTTGACGAATAAGTCCGCGAGTATCGCGCCCATAGCTTCCTGCTTCGCTACGAAAACACGGCGTATGAGCCGTGAACTTAAAACCGTCCTTGCCCAGCTCTGAGTCCTCGACAATCCGGTCTCGAAGCATATTGGTTACTGGCACCTCTGCCGTCGGAATCAGGTAATACCCTGACTCCCCCTCTAACTTAAACGAGTCCTCTGCAAACTTGGGTAACTGGCCTGTCCCGTAAAGTGAATCGGAGTTCACAATAAACGGCACATAAACCTCGGTGTAACCGTGATTTTGTGTGTGCATATCGAGCATAAACTGAGTTAAAGCGCGCTGTAAGCGTGCCAGTGGCCCTTGCATGACGCTGAAACGGCTTCCGGTGATCTTGCCGGCCATCTCGAAGTCTAATTGCCCTAGGGCCTCGCCAAGATCCGCATGGTCTTTCGGGTTAAACGAAAGTTCTGCAGGAGCTCCCCATTTGAGCACCTCCTCGTTATCTTCCTCATCTACCCCTTCAGGTACTTCATCGTCAGGAATGTTTGGCGTCCGCATCATTAGATCGTCAAGCGCTTTCTGAACCTCCTTGGCTCGAGCCACCGCTGCATCGAGCTCTTTCGAAATCCGATTCAGGGCTTCATCAACCTCAGCTTTTGCTTCCTCGACGGACTTGCCCGCCCCGATCAGGGCACCGATTTGTTTAGAAGCCTTTTTGCGCTCGGCCAAAAGCTCCTGCGAACGAATATCGGCTTTTTTACGTTCAGCGTCGAGATCGACAAATTGCGAGACGGGAAACGCGTGATTCTTCTTCTTTAAGAGAGTGGCAACGGCGTCGGGGTCTTTGCGAACAAGCTTCAGATCTAGCATGAGAATATGGGGGGGTACCTAGTAAATTAGGGCGCTAGTTTAACGCCTAAATCGAATTAGTCGATGACTGAACGTGCCACAACGATGCCCAGATGGCAGGCCAGCACACAAAATAGAACAGAGGCGGCGACGTACAGCGAGGGCCTTAAAAAATGGCCTGCGTAGAGCTCATTTACAAGCTCTAATGAGAAAGTAGAAAACGTCGTAAAAGAGCCAAGAAATCCAACCATTAAACCTAAACGCAGCGCTTCCGAAATGCTAAACCGCTCAAAAAGCGAAAAACAACAGCCAATAGCGAATGCGCCAGCCACGTTGACCATTAAGGTTGATAAACCCACAGCCCCCATACCATTTGCAGCCATATATTGGTGCACTGTGAATCTGCTTAAAGCACCCAGCGCGCCGCCCACGGCTATCGATATCGCAATCATCGAAGTACCTCGATCTTTTTCGATGGCCTTTTTGTCCGCTCATCAAAAAAATCGACCCCCTCCGGAATATTTGGCTCGAACACCATGGGATCTGGGGCTTCAGTAGACTCGATGGTGAGTTCAAAGCGTGTTGTGCGACCAAGAGAATCAACAATGCTCATCTCTAAGGTCGTTGAATCCAAGACCTTGAGGTTAAACGCACTGATGCCCTCAAACTGACCTTTGGAAGCCTTATCCGAGAAAACCTGCAGCTCGGTGGGGTCTAACCAAATGTTAGCAAGTGGCAACTCGGAATCTTGAGGAACGTCGCGCGCAATGACCACTTCCAGGTCAAAGTCGAGCTGCCAGAAGCCATCAGGATTAACCAGAAGCACCTGGCGATCTGGCGTTTGTATCTCCCAAAGGTAGTGATCGGACTTGAGGCTCGAGAACCGTCCACTACTCCGCATTACATCAACTGGCTTCTGGGCCTGTGTTTCGCTTAAAAAAGTTCCAGACACCCCCTCTAGACCGGCTAGGGGCCAAAGTGCAGCTTCGTCCGCCGTTACAGTAAGGGCACACCAAGTCAACAAGAGACATAACAGACCGCGTGTCAATCCTCTCCTCCTGGCGGGGGTGGCGCGAGCACTTCGCGCTGACCATTACTGCCCATAGCCGAAACGACTCCCGCCGCTTCCATTGTCTCAATCAGACGCGCAGCTCGGTTGTAACCAATTCTAAGTTTTCGCTGTACCGAGGATATGGAAGCGCGACGACTACTGCAGACATAATGTACCGCCTCGTCGTAGAGCGCATCGCTCTCGGGATCTTCCTCTGACGATGCGGCGGACTGTAACTCCTGTGCAGTGACGGGCGTTTGCCCTCCTTCATCGAGCAAACCTTCGATGTAATTAGGTGAGCCGCGGCGGCGCCAATCGGCAACCACACGGTGAACTTCTTCATCAGAGCAAAAGGCACCATGAACTCGCGTCGGCGTACTGGATCCTGAGGGGAGGTACAGCATGTCCCCATATCCGAGCAGTTGTTCGGCGCCGCCTTGATCCAAAATCGTACGTGAGTCGATTCTTGATGAGACAGAGAAAGCAACACGTGATGGGATGTTTGCTTTAATGAGGCCGGTAATAACGTCAACAGATGGACGCTGAGTGGCCAGTACCAAGTGAATACCAGCTGCCCTCGCCTTCTGCGCAATTCTCGCAATGAGCTCCTCGACTTTCTTACCGACGATCATCATCATATCCGCGAATTCGTCGATCACCACGACGATACTGGGGAGCGTCTCGAGCGCTGGAGCGGATTGATCTTCGCCTGTTAATTCTAGGACGGGGTCGGGTATCCAAAGCGGATCATCAATTGGCGTGCCTGCCTTTTCAGCGTCCCTAACCTTACGGTTGTAGCCCGCAAGGTTACGAACCCCAAGCAAAGACATAAGCTTATACCGGCGCTCCATTTCTGCAACGCACCAGCGCAAGCCGTTAGCCGCATCCTTCATATCTGTGATGACGGGGGTTAGCAGATGCGGAATCCCATCATATACCGATAACTCCAACATCTTGGGATCTACGAGGATCAACCTCAGCTCGTCAGGCGTTGCCTTGTAAAGAAGACTCACAAGCATGCAATTGACGCCTACCGACTTACCAGAGCCAGTAGTTCCCGCCACTAATACGTGCGGCATCTTACCGAGATCTGCGACTACCGGAGATCCTGCAATATCGTGCCCTAATGCAATAGTAAGAGGAGAATTTGCGTCATCAAACTCAGCGGAGCTGAGCACATCCCGAAAATTAACGGTTTGCCGGTCCGCATTGGGAATTTCAATGCCTACGACGCTCTTACCCTGGATTACCTCTACGACTCGAACCGAGATGACCGCTAATGATCTCGCCAAATCCTTCGCTAAGTTCGATATTCTGCTGACCTTAACACCCGCCGCAGGTTGTATTTCAAAGCGCGTAACAACGGGACCTGGAAAAACCGATACAACCTCGGCGGTGATTCCAAAATCCGCCAGCTTTATCTCCAATAAACGAGAGAGTGATTCCAATTCCGATGTTGAATAACCACGGGGGCCTGTCTGTGTCGGCGCGTCGAGTAAATCCAATGGCGGCATGGGCATAACCTCGGCCGTCTCAAACAGGTGTTGTTGTTTTTCTCGCTCCGCTTTCTTTCCAACACTCTCCAAAAGCTTGGGCGCTTTAATCTTTGGAGGCGTTCGATGCTTCTGCTTCTCAACATGAGCCGCTATCTGAACACTGCGCTGAGATTTTTCTTTGCGCAATTTACGACGATCATTGAAGTCGTCGATGCGTGTGCGCACGGCATTGATTACCCTGAGTGTGAGACTGCCAACTCGCTCAGCGACGTCCATCCAATCGATATCAAACGCTAGGGTGCCCCCTAACAACGCGCAAAAACTCAACAGTAATCGTGCGCCGAAGTCAGAAAAAGCGGCAGTGAACCAGGAGGCAACGCCATACCCCACTATGCCGCCCGTTCCTTGTGGAAGGAATTCACCTTGCGGAATCACGATCTGAATCAGACCCGCGGTTGCGGCAAGAAAGGCTATCCAGCCAAATGACCTGAGGAGTCGATCCGTCGAAGTAGCAACGCCTCGTTGCGCCGGACGAATGGATCGATACGAGAGCCACAATAGCAGTAGCGGCATAGCAATCGCGAGAAAGCCAACTAACGAATAGGCAAGGTCAGACAAATAAGCTCCGACCACACCACCTTGGTTCTTAAGCGCGTTACCTGTTCCGCTAGAACTCCAACTTGGGTCGTAGGTACTGAAGGTCAGCAGACTGACCGCAGCGAACGAGCCCGCAGCTAAACCGACGATAAAACCTACGCTGGCGATCGCACCGGGCGCCCTGGTCTCGGTATCTGTTAGTGGCCCCTTTGACGACGTGGTCTTAGTCGGCAATTGTAAATCCCCCCCAGTACTTTGCGGCATGATACCACAAAGATTTTCTTTCAATTTTTAAAAAAATACTGATATTTTTCAGATACTTAAAGATAAGCTTCGAGCTGCCGGTTTTCTAGTAATATTTCGTTAACGCCTGTAATGCTGTACCCTCTCGTCTCGCATTTGTAGACCATGGAAAATCCCTGAGAATGAGTACATCGAATCACCACCGTTTAATTATTCTGGGCTCAGGCCCTGCCGGTTACACCGCGGCTGTCTATGCGGCGAGAGCGAACTTGAACCCAATTGTTATCACGGGCATGCAGCAAGGTGGTCAACTCACTACCACGACAGAGGTCGAAAATTGGCCGGGAGGTCCCGAAGGCTTGCAGGGACCTGCGTTAATGCAGCAAATGCAGGAGCACGTTGAGCGTTATGAAGCGGCAATTGTCTTTGACCACATCGAGAGTGTTGATCTTACTCGTCGTCCATTCACTCTGACAGGGAGTCATTCTTACACATGCGACGCTCTGATTATTGCAACAGGAGCATCGGCGCAGTACCTCGGCCTACCGAGTGAAAGTGCATTTATGGGCAAAGGCGTCAGTGCCTGCGCAACCTGCGACGGCTTCTTTTATCGCAACAAAGAAGTTGTCGTTGTGGGCGGTGGCAATACGGCCGTTGAGGAAGCGCTATATCTGTCAAACCTTTGCAGTAAGGTGCATCTAGTGCATCGTCGCGACGAGCTGAGGGCAGAAAAAGTACTCCAAGATCGGTTGTTCTCTCGCGCTAAAGAGGGACGGGTTACACTCAATTGGCACAGACAGCTCGATGAGGTGTTGGGCGATGAATCCGGTGTCACAGGCGTTCGTTTGGCGTCAGCTCAGGGAGATGATCCGATGGAGATAGCGGTTGATGGCGTTTTTATTGCGATTGGCCATAAACCGAATACCGATATGTTCGTAGGCCAACTCGAAATGAATGACGGATACATCAAGACCGCGTCAGGACTTGAGGGCAACGCGACGCTGACCTCAGTTGAAGGCGTCTTTGCCGCAGGCGATGTATCTGATCATATTTACCGTCAAGCGATCACGTCGGCCGGCTTTGGGTGTATGGCCGCCTTGGACGCCGAAAAGTATCTAGACGCGCAGTAATAACCCGTCTCGACATGATCGAGCCCTTCCCTCCCACCGAGTATGCGTTAGCTGACCCAAACGGCCTGTTAGCTGTGGGAGGCGACCTGAGCGCTGAAAGGCTTCTACAGGCTTATCAGAGGGGTATCTTTCCCTGGTATGAGGAAGGTGAGCCCATTCTATGGTGGACGCCAAACCCTCGTGCCGTTCTGTTTCCAGGTGAGTTACATATCTCCCGCTCGCTTCGTAAGTTTCTCAACAAATGTAACTGGACCCTATCGCTTAATCGGTGCTTCGAAAACGTCGTCTCCGCATGTGCGGAACTGACTGATCAGCGATCAGCAACCTGGATAAGTAGTGAGATCGCCTCGGCCTACTTAAATCTACATCGCATGGGCTACGCCCAAAGTATCGAGGTCTTTGATGGTGAAGAGCTTGTCGGTGGACTTTATGGAGTCACTTTGGGGAGAGTATTCTTTGGTGAATCCATGTTCTCAAGACGAGCGAATGCCTCCAAAGTCGCACTACACTATTTGTGTTCCAAGGTGCCATTCCCCCAACTCGCGCTGATAGACTGCCAGGTTCCGAACCCGCATCTCGAGTCTCTCGGCATGACGTTGATTCCCCGCCTGGAGTTTGAGCAACTCCTTCAGGCACATTTGGATCTAGACTAACCTATCCGTCCAGATCGCAATTATCGGTTCTCTACACTATCGAGTTTCTAAAAAACCGTCCTCATCTAAGCCTCTTGTAACTCGCCTCATGCGAAGGCTTTCCCGAGATTCAGCAGACTTATCGTCGGCATAATTGGCGAGGCGTGACCGGTAGCGCTCGCGACCGTCTCAGCTATCCACATAGAGCTTTCCTCTTGAACCACGCGTGAACAACCAAGCCAATGTAGATTGGGATCCCCAACTCTAAAACCTCCTCCAACGCACCAAAGAACTCATTAATTTCCGCACTGACTTCGATACCCAGAGGCTGTAATTTACGCGGGAGACCATCGATTGATTTAGAAACCGCAAGTAAGAACAATACGATTGCGACACCAATCGCCTCTGGCGTTTTATCTCGCAGGTCTACAAGGAACCCTGTGAAATGCTGAGATAGGATTTTGTAAACCGACCAGATGAGTAGAGATACAACGATAAATCCAGCGACCTTCTCGCCAAGGCCCACTTCCGGGCTAACAAAGAAACGGGACTTGAGTATTCCTATCGTCGTAAACGCCTTGTCGAAATCGAGTTCGCGACAACCAAAAAGGGTCACAAGGATGACAAAATAACCCCGAGCAAAGAAAAAATCTCGCCCGCCTCTAATGAGCATAAAGGCTGCACAGGCGAAGTATCCGAAAGCGGAAGCCCTCTCAATTAACCCCGATTCGCTCAGCAATATATTTTCTACCGAGTCCCTGTAGCCTAAAACAATGGCGGCTAGAGCCACGAGGCCTGCTGCTACAAAGGCGTAATACCGAAGATATTGTGAACTGCTATGACTCATTTAGGACCTCTATCATCAGGTTCGTGATGGGGGTCGTCTATTTGTTGCTTTACTCGAATGTTACGCATTCTCTCACTGTAACATTAGCGCAACAAAAGCGGGAATGGGCTGTAAAAACAATTAGGAGATACGGACGCCAAATGGATGTTCACCAGAGTACGCAGAACAACCAATCGATTTCTACACCTTAGGGCTAACGTGAATCAATGCCACAGATGGCCGGGACCGGAAGATTCCCGCGTGATAAGCGTTGGGAAGCCCTCAACCCGGGGGACTCCGCTAAGCTTCCTCTAAGTTCCGAAGACATAGAGCTCTGATAAAGCGACTTCGACTGTGTTTCTGACGTTCAATTGCGGGATCAATTTGATGGAGCCTACTTTGCCTCGGCGGCAGATATGACTAGACTGGAGTAGCCGGGGATCGATGATCCGTGTGTCACGCTAAATAACCGTGAGCAACTGAGTAAGCGATAAAGAAAGTGACAGCTAACCTTCGAGAAATTAAGGTTTTTACCACATTTCCACACAGGTGTTCCTACCTCCCAGAGAGGGAGGCCACGACACTCTTTGTCGATCCAAGACAGAGGATAAGCCCGGAGTTATACACCGAGTTATCACTAATGGGATTCAGGCGCAGCGGCGATCACATTTATCGACCACACTGTAATAACTGTAATGCCTGCGTTGCCGCCCGCGTGGTCGCTTCAGATTTCAAGCCGAGTAAGAGTCAACGTCGCGTGATTAGCGCTAATCAGGATCTAAGGCTAGAAATCAGCGACTCGGTTATCGATGACGAGGCCTATGAACTTTACGATCGCTACATTTCAAGTAAACATGCTGATGGAGACATGTACCCGCCCGACAGGGATCAGTACGAATCGTTTTTGAATAACAGCCTCGGATCGACACGCTATTTCAGACTTTACGAGAATGACAAGCTAGTGTGTGTGGCTGTTTCCGATGAAATGCTTGATGGACTCGCTGCCATTTATACTTTTTATGATCCCGATCGTGAAAAACGAAGCCTAGGAACATTTGCCGTCTTGCTGCAGATTTCTCACGCCAAACGACGTGGCCTACCGTACGTCTATCTGGGTTATTGGATAGAAAACTGTCAGAAGATGAGTTACAAGACTCGGTTCCAGCCGCTAGAGATGTTGAAGGGCGGAAGGTGGTACGGCGAGGAAAACACTCAACCGAGTCATTTATCGTCAATCCCAGTGGTAAACATCCCGCCCGAGGCGTGAACTCACCGCTCGCGGTAGGTAATGCGGCCCTTGCTCAAATCGTATGGGGTCACCTCTACACGCACTTTATCGCCAGTCAGAATTCGGATGTAGTTCTTACGCATTTTCCCTGAGATATGCGCCGTCACAACGTGCCCGTTTTCCAAGCGTACGCGGAACGTGGTGTTGGGAAGCGTATCAATGATCTCCCCTTCCATCTCGATTTGATCTTCTTTAGCCATTAAACCTACCTAATTGATGTGATGGCGCGCACTCTATATCAAAGTACGCGCGGGGAAAACCATCAGTTGTAGGCAAGACAGGTAATTTCTTATGCTGGCACCGCGTCCTCTGGCGACTCGACCACTGCCGAAACCGTCAAACCGTCGCCCTCTGAATTAACGCTAACATGCGCAACACCGCCTTTTACAAGATCACCAAAGAGAACCATATCCGCCAGGGGCTTCTTTATGTGCTCTTGGATGACACGCTCCATGGGGCGAGCGCCCATGTTCCGATCATAGCCCTCTTCAACCAACCACTCGCGTGCACCCTCGTCCACCTGTAATTGAACACGCTTCTCATCGAGTTGCGTTTGCAGTGCTGTGAGGAACTTATCTACAACGGTGAGAATCACAGTTTGATCGAGTGGCTCGAAGGGAACAATGGCATCCAAACGGTTCCGGAACTCAGGCGTGAAGAGCTTATTAATCGCTTCCATCGCGTCCGTGCTGTTGTCCTGAACCGAGAAGCCGATAGAGCGCTTGGAAATGCTCTCGGCACCAGCGTTCGTCGTCATTACAAAAATGACGTTTCGAAAGTCTGCTTTACGACCATTGTTGTCGGTCAATGTTCCATGATCCATTACCTGTAGCAACAGGTTAAAGACCTCGGGGTGTGCCTTTTCAATTTCGTCCAATAGCACCACTGAGTGAGGATGTTTAGTGACCGCATCGGTGAGTAGACCACCTTGGTCATAGCCCACGTACCCGGGTGGCGCCCCGATCAGGCGTGATACCGTATGCCGCTCCATATATTCAGACATGTCGAAGCGCAATAACTCCAGTCCCAGCTGCATAGCCAGCTGCTTGGTGACCTCAGTCTTTCCGACACCTGTTGGACCCGCGAGTAGGAAGCTACCGATCGGCTTATCACCTGAGCGTAAACCCGCTCTTGCCAACTTAATAGAGCTTACAAGCTGACTAACCGCCTTGTTCTGCCCAAATACAACGAGTGAAAGATTTGACTCGAGCTTTTCAAGAAGCTCCTTGTCATCGCTATTAACCGTTTTTGGCGGAATACGAGCAATCTTTGCAATCACCGCCTCGATATCACCAGGTCCTAATACTTTTTTGCGTTTACTAGCTGGTTGGAGCTGCTGATAGGCTCCCGCCTCGTCAATGACGTCAATAGCCTTATCTGGCAAGAATCGGTCTGTGATGTACCTGGCTGCCATCTCTGTCGCAGTTCTGAGGGCCTTATCGGTGTAACGAAGGCCGTGATGCTCCTCAAAACGGGACTTCAGCCCTTTCAAGATTTTGTATGCATCGTCAACAGACGGCTCCAGCACATCGACTTTTTGGAAGCGCCGACTTAAGGCCTTATCTTTATCGAAAATACCCCGGTACTCGGCGTAAGTGGTCGAACCGATACAACGCAGTTTACCCGAGCTTAGAAGCGGCTTAAGCAAATTACTGGCATCCATCACACCACCTGAAGCAGCACCAGCACCAATAATCGTGTGGATTTCATCGATGAATAGGATCGATCCTTCGCGACGTTTAAGGTCTGCAAGTACGCCCTTAAATCGCTTCTCAAAGTCACCGCGATACTTAGTACCCGCCAATAGTGCGCCGAGATCCAGCGAAAACACCTCCGCCGCCTTGAGCGTGTCGGGAACCTGTCCATCCACGATGAGTTTGGCTAACCCTTCCGCAATCGCTGTTTTACCCACCCCGGACTCACCCACAAGTAGGGGGTTGTTTTTGCGACGGCGAGCGAGGATCTGGGCCACCCGTTCAACTTCATCTATACGTCCGATTAAGGGATCAATCTGCCCTTGTATCGCCTCTTCATTCAAATTGGTCGCGTACTTTGCAAGCGGGCTCTCGTCTTCATCAGAGCCATCACTGGTATCTCCGCTCGCAGCGAATTCGTCGTTAGAACCTTCTTCTTCGCCCTCTGACTTGCTGACACCGTGTGTGATGAAGTTGACGATGTCCAACCGCGAAATGTCCTGAGTCTTAAGAAAGTAAACCGCCTGACTTTCCTGCTCTGAGAAGATCGCAACCAAAACGTTAGCGCCCGTCACCTCCGCTTTTCCAGAGCTCTGAACATGAAAAACCGCACGCTGCAGCACTCTTTGGAAGCCTAGCGTAGGCTGAGTGTCAATTTCGTCATCACCAGAAACCATAGGCGTTGTCGCATCGATAAATTCAGCCAGATCACCTCGTAGTGTGTCGACGTTAGCGTTGCATGCTGACAGCACCTGCAGGGCAGCGGCATCATCCAGCAGCGCAAGTAATAGATGCTCAACGGTAATAAATTCGTGTCGCTGCGCCCTCGCCTGTTTGAAGGACTCGTTTAATGCTCGCTCGAGGTCTTTACTTAGCACAGTTTATTCTCCTTCATCGTCGTGCGAGGGCTCGACCTCGCATAAGAGCGGATGGCCGTTATCGCGCGCGGCTTGGTTTACCGACTCAGCTTTCGTTTCCGCCACGTCACGGGTGTAGATACCGCAAACACCTTTGCCTTGGGTATGAACCGCAAGCATCACCTGAGTTGCCTTTTCGCGGTTCATCGAAAAAAAGTGCTCAAGCACCTCGACCACAAATTCCATTGGAGTGTAATCGTCATTAAGCAAAACCACCTTGTATAAAGGAGGTCGCTTGACCTTGGGCTTAGCCGGTGCAACGGCAAGATCCCCCTCTTGACCTCCGCGGTCAGGAGACGATGCCATGGCACTGATGGACGGTTGGTTCGTTTGATAAATCATGTTGTCTATGTGTAACAGCGTTGACACAGTATAGTCTAGTACGCACGGGACTGTGTTCTGGTCGAGACTTTGTCAGAGAGAAAGTCAAACATTTAGAGCGAAAATTACTGGCGCCCGCAGAGCGATACAGAACAGGGAGAATCCTAGGACAACGAGAACGATGGAAAGGGCCTTCGAGAGAACCGAAGCGTTCGTAGTACCCCAATTAGTTCTAACGTTCCCCACTGTGCGATGGCTGACAGGGTTTTAGTAATCTCATTAGCTATTAAACGATTGGGTGACGACAGCCCTTCAGCCAGCGAAGGTCGATGTAAAGGTCCCAATAGAATCCCTATTCACCGCATTTGGCAAATTTCGCGAATAAAAAATCGGGAAAAATGGGTACATAGTTGACCAACACCGTCTCTGCAAAAACCCGATTCGCGAGCGTCGCCTCGTTATACCTTAAACAAAAAAAGACCCGCAAATGCGGGCCTAATGTATCTCAGATATTCCAGGGTCTTGACTTAGCTCATGTGCTCGATAATCGCGTCACCAAAAGCAGAACAGGAAACTTCGGTAGCATTGTCCGTCAATCGCGCGAAGTCATAGGTCACGGTTTTCGCTTGGATAGCACCGTTCATGCCGTCAATAACTAAATCTGCAGCTTCACTCCAGCCCAGATGGCGCAGCATCATCTCAGCTGAAAGGATAAGCGACCCAGGATTTACTTTGTCCTGCCCCGTGTACTTCGGCGCTGTTCCATGCGTTGCCTCGAACAACGCGATGTCGTCCGACAAGTTCGCGCCTGGCGCAATACCGATACCACCAACCTGTGCTGCCAAAGCGTCTGATAGGTAATCGCCATTGAGATTCAGCGTTGCAATCACACTGTACTCACGAGGACGCAAAAGCACCTGCTGAAGCATAGCATCGGCGATGACGTCCTTGATGATGATCTCTTTACCGTTAATGGGGTTTGTGATTTTAACCCATGGACCACCGTCTAGGAGCTCACCACCAAACTCTTCGATCGCAAGCTCGTATCCCCAATCTCGGAATCCACCCTCGGTGAACTTCATGATGTTGCCTTTGTGAACCAACGTCACTGAGGGGAGGTCTTGGTCGATCGCATATTGGATCGCTTTGCGGACGAGGCGCTTCGTACCCTCTACCGAGACAGGCTTGATACCGATGCCCACGTTTTGGGGGAAACGAATTTTAGTGGCACCCATTTCGTTAATCAGGAACTTAACGACTTTGTCCGCTTCGTCAGTGCCCGCTTGGTATTCAATACCGGCGTAAATGTCTTCTGAGTTTTCTCGGAAGATCACCATATTGGTGTCACCAGGCGCTTTCAGAGGAGAAGGCACGCCTTCAAACCAGCGAACAGGTCGCAAACAAGTGTACAGGTCGAGTTCCTGACGCAGTGCTACGTTAAGTGATCTGAAGCCACCACCTACAGGTGTTGTGAGGGGGCCTTTAATGGCGACGAGATAGGACTTGATTGCGTCTAGCGTCTCCTGAGGAAACCAGTCCCCTTCATAAAGCTCGGCGGCTTTCTCGCCAGTGAAGATTTCCATCCAAGCAATTTTCTTTTCACCGCCGTAGGCCTTCTCGACGGCGGCATCAACGACCTTGATCATGACTGGACTGATATCGATGCCAATGCCGTCACCTTCGATATAAGGAATGATCGGTGTATTGGGCACGTTGAGGCTGTGATCCTCGTTTGCTGTGATGGGTGTTCCCTCTGCAGGAACCTTAATGTGCTGATAGGCCATAGTAGTCAGATCCTTTTCGTTTGATTGACTGGATGGCTGAGCTACTGCTCGCCCCCGATTGAATCATGCAAAGTGATTCGTTTATTGTGTGGCGGTACACCGCCTCTCTTATGATGCAAGCTTACCACTTTTTGCCACAGACTAACGCGATGAATCGCCTGTTGTTGTTTAACAAACCATTTCAAGTGCTTTCTCAGTTCACCGATCGCGATCGACCAAACGCGCCTCGGGATACCCTTGCGCGCTTTTTGAATGCGCCGGGTTACCGTGCGGCAGGTCGTCTAGATTATGACTCCGAGGGACTACTAATACTTACTAACGACGGGGGTTTGCAGGATCGGATTGCAAATCCAAAGCACAAAGAGTGGAAAACATATTGGGTACAAGTTGAAGGCGAGGCAACGCCTGAAATGTGTCGCGCGCTCGAGGGGGGTGTAAAGTTAAAGGACGGCATGACCCTGCCCGCCCATTGTAAGCTCTTACAAATACCCACTATTTGGGAGCGAAATCCAGCTATCCGGTATCGCGCATCGGTTCCCGACAGTTGGATCGAACTGACCATATGCGAAGGCCGAAATCGCCAGGTACGCAGAATGACAGCCGCAGTTGGATTCCCGACGCTACGGCTTATTCGGCGAACAATTGGCCCCTACTCGGTCGAGGGCCTCGCTCCTGGGGAGCACATTTACGTTGACCCCGTGGCACTTGATTCAGAGTCGGGTAAGCACGTCGTTGATCACAGAGGCAACGACATACCCAACTCCCACAAGCAGCAAACGAGGCTCAGATCCCGATCTACCGGGGGCAAAGCAAATGCGCGCGCACCCGCTTCGACAAAAGCACCTCACGTAGGTAACGTTCGACAAAAGCGCAACCCGAGGACGGACAGTGACTGATGATCGATTTACTCCCCATGCAACTGTTGCGACAGTTGTAGAGCGTGAGGGCAAATTTTTACTTGTCGAGGAGTACAGTCGCGGCAGACGCGTACTAAATCAACCCGCAGGCCATCTTGAGCCAAATGAAAGTCTACTGGAGGCCGCTGTTCGCGAGACTTTAGAGGAGACCTGTTGGCACACAACGCTTACCGGCTATTTAGGTGTCACACTCGTCAATGCGGCGAACGGTATTTGCTATCTGCGCCACAGCTTCACTGCTAAACCTATCAAGTTTGATAAGTCGGTTGCCCGCGATAACAGCATTTTAAATACTCATTGGCTTACCCGCAGTGAGATTGCGGCATCAGCAATAGAACTGAGGCACGCCGTAGTGCTCGACATCGTCGATCAGTATTTGGAGAATAGCGCTGCGCCCTTAAGTCATGTTCGCTATCTATGAGCTATAACAACGCTACAAAAGTCATCGTCGGCATGTCAGGCGGCGTCGATTCCTCTGTCTCAGCGCTTCTGCTAAAAGAACAAGGGTACGCAGTTGAAGGCCTATTTATGAAGAACTGGGACGAGGACGATGGGACTGAATATTGCACCGCAAGAGAGGACCTAGCCGACGCCCAGGGTGTCGCTGATGCGCTAGGAATCACGCTTCATGCGGCAAACTTCGCAGCTGAGTATTGGGACAACGTGTTTGAGCATTTCCTTGACGAATACAGTGCGGGGCGGACACCCAATCCAGATATTTTGTGCAATAAAGAGATCAAGTTTCGAGCCTTTCTCGACTACGCCAAGGCGCTTGGCGCGGATAAAATTGCAACAGGGCATTATGTTCAGACCGGTATCAGTGATGACAAAACGACGTTGATCAAAGGTCTGGATGCCGGCAAAGACCAAAGCTATTTTTTACACCAGGTAGACCACACAGCCCTCGAGGATACGCTTTTCCCAATTGGTGAACTCGAGAAAAAAGAAGTTCGATCCATCGCTAGCCAACACAACTTCGGCACGGCCACAAAGAAAGACAGTACGGGAATTTGCTTCATTGGTGAGCGCCGCTTCTCTGATTTCTTGGCGCAATATCTGAAGAAAAACCCCGGACCTGTTAAAAACATTGAAGGCGCCATTGTAGGAAAGCATCAGGGGTTGATGTATCACACAATTGGTCAGCGACAGGGCTTGGGTATCGGCGGGTTAAAAAACGCCCCGGAAGCCCCGTGGTATGTCGTAGACAAAGAGGTGGAAACTAATACGCTGTGGGTATGCCAAGGTAATGACAACCCTGCTCTGTACTCCTCTACCTTGCATACAGGAGATCTCTTTTGGATCTCCGGATCGCCTCCTAAGATGCCCTTAAATTGCAACGCCAAAGTCAGATATCGACAAGCAGATCAGGCCTGCACAGTATCCGAGGACGGAAGTGGCTATCGCGTCCAATTCGACCACCCCCAGCGGGCCATCACACCAGGTCAGTCGTTAGTCCTGTACCAAGACGAGGTGTGTCTGGGTGGAGGGGTTATCGAGAGAGTCTCAGAGCGCTTGGGCGGTGGATGGCAGTGAACGAAAGATCTAATTTTGAAGAGCAGGTCATCGCACTGGCAGGTGTCGCCCAAGCTGCAAGGATGGTCGATCAGGTCGCTAAAACAGGGGCCTTTCCAAGTGCTTTTTTCGAGGCTTCGTTGCGATCCTTATTTGCGTTCGACGTTCCCACTGTGGAAGCAGTATTTGGGAATATTCAGGGCGTGAAGCTCGGTCTTCGATGTGTGAAAGATATGCTCACCCGTGCAGCCGATGAAGATAACATCGCCATGGGTGTCTACATCCGAGGCTTATTCAAACTTGAGTCGCAATTTCGAAAGCGTTCGGATCTGCAAGATATCGTCGCAACTCGCCTTGGACATGTGAGCTTCAAGGCGCAACACTTCAGCGACGATGCATTAGAACTATCCGCGAGTATAAGCTCGATCTACCAAGATACCATTAGCCACCTGCCCTACCGCATCAAGGTAAAAGGTAATGTGCAACACTTGCAGGAGACAAAGAACGCCGATTTGGTTCGAACCTTGCTGTTGTCCGGGCTGCGATCTGCACACTTATGGCAGCAGCTGGGCGGTCGACAATGGCATTTCATCCTCCGCAACCGGCAACTACTGTCGGTTGCGGAATCCCTGAGCCAAGAGTTGTCTCCGATTGAGGGGAATGACTCCCTCCACTAGGTGCTCGCGTGATAAACTAGCGGCGCCAGCTCGGAGTCGTACTATGACCTATCAAACCGCCACCGCCCTATCACCCCTCGATGGACGGTACGCTACTAAACTTGACCCCCTAAGACGTATTTTCAGCGAATACGGGCTTATCGCACGCCGACTCGAAGTCGAAGTTCAGTGGTTAAAAACCTTGTCGTCACTCCAGGAAATTGTCGAAGTGCCTAGGTTTAGCGCCCAATCTGAAGCGAATTTGCTGGCCGTGTTAGAGCACTTTGATATCGATGGTGCTTCGCAAGTTAAAGAAATTGAGAAAACCACCAATCATGATGTCAAGGCTATTGAGTATTTCCTCAAAGACGCTATTTCATCGGACCCCGAACTCGCAGTGGCAAGTGAATTTGTTCATTTCGCGTGTACAAGTGAGGACATCAATAACTTATCGCATGCGCTAATGCTCCGAGACGGGGTACCCGTAATCGCGGGCGAGATGCAGGCCATCATTTCTGGCATCGAGGCGATCGCGCGCGAGCATGCACAACTACCCATGCTAAGTCGTACCCATGGTCAGACTGCAAGCCCGACAACGTTGGGAAAGGAAATGGCGAATGTAGCAGTTCGGCTGAAGCGACAGCTAGTAGCGGTTGAAGCCGTAGAGCCTTTGGGCAAATTCAACGGCGCGGTTGGTAACTTCAACGCACACTTAAGTGCCTACCCCTCGCTCGATTGGGAGCGTATTTCGCGCGATTTTGTGGAGTCGTTGGGCCTAACGTGGAACCCCATGACAACCCAAATTGAGCCGCACGATTACATGGCAGAGTTGTTCCAGGCGATAATGCGCTTCAATACTATCCTTATCGACTTTGATCGCGATATTTGGAGCTACATTTCTCTCGGATATTTTAAGCAAAAGACCGTCGAGGGAGAGATCGGCTCATCGACAATGCCGCACAAGGTCAATCCTATCGACTTCGAAAACTCTGAGGGAAATCTGGGGCTGGCCAATGCCATCCTCTCGCATCTTGCAGAAAAATTGCCCGTCAGTCGTTGGCAGCGAGATTTAACCGATAGTACTGTCTTGCGAAATATGGGCGTTGGTTTCGGTTATTCGTTACTCGCGTATACAGCAACGTTGAAAGGCATCAGCAAACTGGAAGTAAATGCGGCAAGGTTGGCCGCTGATCTCGACAATAGCTGGGAAGTTCTGGCAGAGCCTATTCAAACGGTCATGCGTCGCTACGGTATCCCCGAGCCTTATGAAAAGCTCAAAGCACTGACGCGCGGTCAAGCGATAACCAAGGAAATTATCCAAGAATTTGTCGCGACACTCGATTTGCCTGATGCCGTGATTGCTGAACTGAAGGCGCTGACACCATCGACCTACGTGGGTATGGCAGAGACACTCACGAATAATTGGTTGGACTAGGTCGTTGATCTCACCGCGCTTTCAGTTGGATGCGCAAGCTTTTCTGGTCGATAACTGGCAGAAAAAGCCTACGCTTATTAGAGGCGCCATACCGGGGTTTCAATCGCCCATTACGCCCGAAGAGCTGGGTGGACTCGCCATGGAGCCTGAGGCTGAATCCCGAATCGTTTGCCTAGATGATGGGGCTTGGTCGCTTGAGCACGGCCCGTTTACTGAACACGACTTTCAGCGACAGGGGAAATGGAGCCTTTTAGTTCAACGGGTTGACGAATGGTTTCCAGAGGTTATGGCGCTGCGTGGGTGCGTCGATTTCCTACCGCAGTGGCGCTTCGATGACATTATGGTCAGTTACGCCACGGATGGTGCTGGCGTCGGCCCGCACTTCGATCAGTACGATGTATTTTTACTTCAAGGTGCGGGTCAAAGGCGCTGGAAAATCGGCCCGAAATGCGACTCGACCACTCCTGCAGTTAACGAGAGCGATCTTCGTTTGATTGATGCGTTCGAGCCCACTGAGACTTTTTTGCTCCAGCCCGGTGATGTCCTTTACGTGCCGCCCGGATTTGCACACTGGGGAGAGGCTGTCGGTGAGAGTATGACCTATTCATTAGGCTTTCGAGCGCCCAGAATAACTGACCTGATCGCACGTCTGTCCGATACCGTCATCGATAGACTCGAGGATGATCTGCTTCTGGAAGACAAGGACTCAATGAAAGTTCAGCCAAAGCCAGGGGAGATTCTTAGTGCCCACGCTGAAAACGCGCGACAAGCTGTTTTTAATGCCCTGAAGGCGCTGGATACTGACGACGATTGGTATGCGGAGCTATTGTCTGATCTAAGCCCGCCACCAGAACAAACCGATGAGCCAATAGCGAACTTCGTCGAACTAAACCCCAGCCAAAGACTACTTTGGCGAGAAAATGAAGAACATATCTCGGCTTACCTCGGGGGTGAGCGATATGAATTACGTCTTGAAGACGAGCCATTACTCTGTGCCATTTGCACGGGGGAATTCATCGATGTCAATACGCTAGACGACTATCAAATCGACATGTTCAGGCAGTGGTGGTCATTGGGCTTTCTTGAGGAGCGCTCACTCATTGACACGCATTAATGGTCAACTAGCACTCCGACCTCGTTGCCCTCAAAGTGCACCTCATAAACGGGCAACGCGGCACAAAAGCCCTCTACATGAGCGCCCGAGCGAAGGGAGAACCCAAAGTTGTGACGCGGGCAAAAGACAACTTGCTCGTCGATGAGTGCATCTTCCATACCCTGCTCTTGGTGTGGGCAAACTGCACCAAATGCGTAAATGTCATTACCTTCTTTTGCAAGAATGAGTTCTAGCGAATCGATTTTAAAGCGCTTCCGATAGCCATCCTGAAGGTTAATGAGCTTATCAAGCGCTAAAAATCGCATGCTATTGACCTATTTCGCTAAGCATATTAATGACTCTGACAGCTGCGCTCACTGGCGTCAGAGATCCCTCGCTAACCTTATTCTTGATGACAGGAAGTGCCTCACGGATTTTCGGATTGTCTGACAACTGCTGTCGCAACATTTCATCCATCAGCTGCGTCATCCACTGAAGATTTTGCTCAGCACGACGTCGGTTAAGCGCACCCTGGTCAATAGCCTGTTGTTGATAGCGTTGCATCATTGCCCAACAGTCCGCAATACCCTCTTGCTCAAGTGCGGAACAGGTATGCACTTCAGGCTTCCAGAAATCGTTACTCGCCAGTAGCGACATCGCACTCTGGTAGTGAAGTCTGGTCTTGCGAGCTAAGCTTGCGCTCTCCCCGTCTGCCTTATTGATCAAAATGGCATCAGCAAGCTCTAAGATCCCCTTTTTAATCCCCTGCAGCTCATCGCCACCCCCGGGAAGCAACAGCATCAAGAAGAAATCGACCATGCTGGAGACTTGGTGCTCAGATTGCCCAACACCCACAGTTTCAACAAGAACAACGTCAAAACCTGCTGCTTCACATAGCAACATTGACTCCCGAGTCTTGAGCGCTACGCCACCGAGCGCCCTGCCGGCAGGTGATGGTCGTATGAAGGCATTCGGATCACGAGACAGAAGCTCCATTCGCGTCTTATCACCTAAAATAGAACCACCTGCCATCGGAGAACTTGGGTCGACCGCGAGCACCGCGACCTTGTGGCCTTTCGCGATTAGATGCTGCCCAAAGGCTTCGATAAACGTTGACTTACCAACCCCCGGCACGCCAGTAATGCCGATACGGAGGCTATTACCAGTGTGAGGCAAAAGCTCATTAAGAAGCACCTGTGATGCCTCTCGATCCTGAGGCCTCGAGCTCTCGACCAAGGTAATCGCCTTAGCAAGTGCTCGGCGATTGCCTAATAGTAGGCTCTCAGCTGTTGGCATTAACGGCATCAAGTACCTTTCGGGCCGCTTCCGGGATGGGGGTCCCCGGACCGAAGATCAAGCTCACGCCTGCATCATACAGGTACTCGTAATCCTGTTGAGGGATAACACCACCGGCTATAACAACGATATCTTCCGCACCCTCGGCCTTAAGCGCTTCGATCAGCTGTGGGACCAGCGTCTTATGACCGGCAGCGAGGCTCGATGCGCCGACAATATGTACATCGTTCTCAATGGCTTGCCGAGCGACCTCCTCTGGTGTTGAGAACATAGGCGATAAATCGACGTCGAAGCCAACATCCGCGAACGCTGTAGCAACCACTTTAGCACCGCGATCATGTCCATCCTGCCCCATCTTAGCGACGAGTAAGCGAGGACGCCTTCCGTGCTGAGCAACGAAGTTCTCTATATCCATAGAAATCTGTTTCCAATCTTCATCGTGTTCGTAGGCTGCACCATAAATACCTGATACGGTTTGCGCACTCGCGACGAAGCGGCCGAAATGCTTTTCTAACGCATCTGATATCTCGCCAACCGTAGCACGATGCCGGGTAGCGTTAACCGCGAGCTCAAGAAGATTGCCCTCACCGGTCTGTGCAGCCGCTGACAGTGCCTCAAGACAAGCAGTGACCGCCTCGGTATCACGTGTTTCACGAATGTGCTTGAGTCGACCAATCTGAGAATCACGAACCGCATCGTTATCGACCTCGAGGATATCCACTTCATCCTGCTCATCGATTTGATACTTATTAACACCGACAATCACGTCCTCGCCACGATCAATACGCGCTTGTTTCTTAGCCGCTGCTTCCTCAATTCTTAGCTTTGGCAAGCCTGTCTCGATCGCCTGAGCCATGCCGCCGGCGTCCTCTACCTCTGCGATAAGCGCCCGGGCTTTCTCTGCGATCTCATTGGTCAGTGACTCCATCATGTAGGAGCCCCCCCAAGGATCAACCACTTGGCTGATGCCCGTCTCTTCTTGAAGGACCAGCTGCGTATTTCGCGCAATACGTGCGGCGAAGTCTGAGGGTAAGGCAATCGCTTCATCGAGTGCATTCGTGTGCAAGCTCTGTGTGCCGCCAAATACCGCGGCCATCGCCTCGATGGTCGTCCGTACAATATTGTTATAAGGATCCTGCTCAGTAAGCGACCAACCTGAGGTTTGACAGTGCGTTCTCAGCATCGAGCTTTTTGGGTTGCTCGGTGAAAACTCGCCAACAATCTCTGCCCACAATAATCGTGCCGCACGCATCTTGGCGATTTCCATGTAGAAATTCATGCCGATGCCCCAGAAGAACGAAAGTCTGGGCGCGAAGTCATCGATATTGAGGCCAGCGGCGATCGCGGTGCGGATATACTCCTTCCCATCGGCTAGGGTGTAGGCAAGTTCCAAAGCGGCGTTCGCGCCCGCTTCTTGCATGTGATAGCCGGAAATCGAAATAGTGTTGAAGCGCGGCATGTTCTTGGAGCAATACGCGATGATATCCCCAATGATGCGCATACTCGGCGATGGTGGGTAGATATAGGTATTACGCACCATAAACTCTTTCAGAATGTCATTCTGAATGGTCCCCGCCAGTGCATCTGGCCCCACACCTTGCTCTTCCGCGGCAACGATATAACCAGCTAGAACGGGTAAAACCGCACCGTTCATCGTCATCGAAACAGAGACTTTATCAAGTGGAATACCGTCAAAGAGAACCTTCATGTCCTCCACAGAATCAACCGCGACCCCAGCTTTACCGACATCGCCGGCGACACGGGGGTGATCCGAGTCGTAACCACGGTGGGTGGCCAAGTCAAAAGCTACTGACACACCCTGCCCGCCTGCCGCCAGGGCCTTACGATAGAACGCGTTGCTCTCTTCAGCCGTTGAAAAGCCTGCGTACTGACGAATCGTCCAACGACGGCCTGCATACATAGTTGCCTGTGGACCACGAATGTAAGGGCTCATGCCCGGCATGGTATCCGTGTAAGGCAGCTCGGCGATATCCTCCGCGGTGTAGAGGACCTTCATTGGAATGTCTTCGGGTGTGAACCATGTAAACTCGTCAGGCTTCAGCCCTTTGCTTTGCTTCTCTACAAGCGACGCCCAGTTGTCCTTGTTCGCTTTACTCGGATCATAAATCGACATTAATGGTCTTCCTGCGGCTGGGAGAGTTCGACAAGGACGCCGTCACAGCTCTTTGGGTGAATAAAGATTACGCGTGCACCGTGTGCACCTGGTGTTGGCTCATCGCTCAGAAACTGATATCCCTTTTCCTTGAGGCGCTCGACATCGGCGTCAATATCGTTTGTTCGGAAGCATAAATGGTGAATACCACCTCCGCGTTTTTCAAGGTATTTGGCAATGGGGCCTTCACCACGAAGTGGATGAACCAACTCGATGCTCGAGGGTGGAAGCGGAAAGAATGCGGTAGACGTCTTAGCCGCCTCGACGGGTTCCGTCCCCTCGTAGTCAAGCTGGAAGTCCGTCATGAAGCGGTCGATAGCCGCCTCTAAATCAGGCACCGCTATCGCTATATGGTCTAAACCGGTAATCATTGTATCTTCCTCGTTAAGCAATCATATCCATCAAGACAGACGTACTCGCCGCACGAACCTCGCGAACCTCGCTCTCTGACAAGACCTCGGGTCGTTCCTTAGGTGTCACTTTAAAGATCGGCTGTCCTTTCTTGATGATCACGCCATCACCTTCCACCAAGACCTCATCAACAACGCCGTCAAACGTTGCGTTCACCTTGTTGAACATCTTCATAACCTCAATTATGAACAGGGGGTCCCCAGCTTTAAAGCTCGACCCTGGCTCTACATAGAGAGGCTGCCCCGGCGCCTCGCGCCCGTAAAACATACCACCGCTGTTTGCGACGATCTCATCTGCGTTGGCCACGGGCGGCGGAGCGAGTGCCTTCGCCATTGCATCCTGATGGTCGTCATCTAATAAGCGCTCAGGAATGAATATGCTGAGATCTGAATTTACCTCGAGATCATAAAATCCGGTTTGCTCTGCTAGTGCAGGCAAAAGTAACAGCAGTGACAAGCCAGCTTGATGTCCTTGGTGAGCAGCTTTGATCGTTGACCATGCAGCGTCGTCCATTCCTTCGGGCGAATGCCCCTCGAGCCTTGTAGACAAATCCGCCCAGGCGTCGACATCTAACTCGTTTATAGCATCGAGGTAAAAGGCATCAGCCGTCTCCAGCATCTGAGCGTCGTGCGACCAGATTTGCTCTGAAGCGGCCGCACTGCCCTCATCGTCAAGGTTGAGGAAATGATAAGTGTCAATAAGCACGTCAACGGGATTTTCCGCGAATGAGATCTTTCCATCCTCCGCCTTAAACGCCCCTCTATTGGCACTGAGCCAACCGGACAGCGTATGCGGACAATCCAATAATTGCTGAAGCGGTCGGAGTACTAACGTTTTCTTCGCCTCCAGCAGTGCCTGGGCGCCCGTTCCATAACGTTTACTATAGGACTTCCAAGCAACCTCCAAGTCTATATTCTGCGCCCCTGCGGCTAGTTCACCGACGGCAGTTAGATACGGGACAATGAACTTAGTCGTGGGTCGAGCGTGAACGGTACGATTTAAAAACCAATGCACCAAGCCGTAGTGGAAGTTCAAGTTGGTACTCAAGTCTCTGCCACGCAATGTAGTGACTCGAAGAATCTCCGCCATTTTTTCGTACGAGGTTTCCCGCGAATCCCCAACGCTGAGAATCAACGCAATGTTCGAATCATAAGCGCCCGCCAAGGTGTATTTCATGAATACATCCGTGTCAGGGTTATGCACGCAGATGCCCTGATCGTCACGAATTTCACCCTCAATCGCATCCGACCAATGCTCAATCTGTCCGCCGGCATGTGGCTGCAAAGCATCGTTGGTCGCGTTCATACGCGCCTCTAAGCTATCGTTGTTCCGCAAGACACGCTCAGGTTTGGGCAATTTCGATCCGTGTGCTGCTAGCAGCACCATTGCCTCAACCAAGGAGTTCACGACGAAGCTCTGACTTACATCCTCTGGATTACTAAATTTGAGCGCATAGCAGAGTTCAGATACGCGGTGTTCCACCTGAATCCGCGTGTTCATCTCCATGAAGAAGTGACTGTCTGTATCTACGATGCACTCAAAGGTCGAGACCGAATCCAGTCCAACCGCAGCCCCGAATCGAGAGGCTTCCTCTTCCATCGTATCCAGCGTAACTAGGTCGGCTTTGAGTACTTCCGCATGAGTGGTCAGTCCTGCCGCCGCGACCTCCTCGGCTGCCTCAATGAGTGACTCGCGGGTAACCGACACCTCGAGGAGCTTCTGCTCATGCATTTGTAGAGAGCAGTCACGACCTCCAAGCGTCATGCACCAGTCACCGTTACCAATAACCTGAATTTCCTGGTGTCGAGTCGACTCGATATTGAGCTCTACAAGGACGTTTTTGTTGTCACCGACGCCGGACGCTTTTACCTCCTGTAAAATCTCTTTGACCAACTCACCCGTACGCGCAGAATCGCCACGTTCGACGATTCGCTGGCCTTTGCCACCACCTCCACCAATCGCCTTAAGGCGAACGCGGTTGTTGGGGTATCTCTCGTTCATACCCTCCACGGCTTTCTGGAGGGTCGCAATCAGCTCATCAATCGAGTAGACGTCAACGCCCGCTTTGTAGGACGCGGTCAGAACTCGATCTGCCAGCTCCTCAAGATCATCACCTGTCAAATCCACATCATCAAAACTGTGCGCCTTACAGAGTTCGCCTAGTGCCTCGGCTGATGGGTATTTCTTTAGCAGTGTGAGTGTCGTGGCGTTGTCGACACCTGGTGTTACAGAGACGCCTGCCTTGAGAGCCGTGCGTTTAGCTTCATCTTTTAGGCCCGCCTGTCGCACGGTGCGTGAGCAAGGGCCGATAAAGTTAAGGCCGGCATTTTCCATCGACGCAACCATCGTTTCGTCTTCGGCCATGAAGCCATAACCGGCAAATATCGCGTTGTACCCGTTCTCGTGGGCGATCCGAATGATTTCCTGAATACGGGCTTCGCGATCTGCCTTGTCGACGCCCGAGTAATCACTCACCCTATGCACGCGTGTTGAGTCTGTTATTGTTCTCAGCTCAGGAGCGATTGCTCTTGGGTAAACGATCGAATCCTTCTCTGATAGTAGGATGCCGTAGTTGTCCATACCCATTTCGTCGAAGACATCCATTGCCTCCTTACGGATGGGCCCGCGACAAATAATAAGAGGCTTGATATGGGTGCAATCAAACTGGCTGACCCAGCTATCATCGCTGTTACCAAGACGACGGTCTTGGTGAATCAGCGGATTATGCAGATAGTGTTCATTTGACACAGTTAAACTCCAGGATAACTCACTGATTTTTAGTGGAATTCACGCTGAACGCCGCTCATGGGTTCAGGTTTATAATGGCGCAGACAGAACATAAGGTGTTTCGCTATCACCGAACGCAAATCCTGTGGCATTACGATCTGAGATACCGATCCAAGACTCAGTGCCTCCTCAGGATTCATAATTTCGCGCTCATAGCGCTTTGCCAAGTCCACTTCGGCAGCTTTCACCCATTCTGCAACGCCTGCCTCTGCTAGGCCTTGAGCGTCGTCGGGCGCGGTTCCCTGCGATACTAATTCGTCTTTGGTCGCGACAACGCGCTCCGCAACCGAACTGCGAATCGCTTTTAGCTCGTCCTTGTAAACGTACTCCACACCAGCTGGCCCCATGACCGCGACGCGCGTCGTTGGTAGCGCCACAACGAAATCGGCGCCGGTTGGGTAGTTGTTGTAAGACGCATAAGCCCCGCCGAAAGCGTTCCGAATGAGAATCAAGAAGCGGGGCGTGCGGAGGTCAACAATTGCGTCGAGCATCGCCCGTCCAGCTTGAACAATTCCGCGATGCTCCTGCTCTCTCCCCGGTAGGAATCCGGTTGTATCCTCGAGGAACATGACAGGGATGTTGTAGAGATTACAAAAACGGATGAACCGCGCGTTCTTGAGCGCCGCATCGATATCAATCTGTCCTGACGCGACCGCCGAGTTGTTGGCAACAAAACCCACAACGTGCCCACCTATACGGCCCAAACAGGTGATCGTGTTTTTCGCACGCTCTTCCTGAATTTCTAGGAAATCGCCGTGGTCGCATAGTTGCTGAATGATGATCGAACTATCGACGGGCGTATTGAACCCAGTGGCTGACTCGAAGGCTGTTTTTAACAGCGTGTCGATATCGCTAGTGCTGCGGTCGATTGGATCAGAGCAGGTCTGGACACCAGGAGCCACTGCGTTGTTATCCGGCAAATAACGCAGGATCTCCCGCACTTTGCGCAGTGCCGCAACCTCATCTTCAACAACGAAGTCCGTAACACCCGTTTGGCTGTGCACACCCGGACCGCCCAACGCTTCGGGCGAGATATCCTCACCCAACACTGATTTCACCACACCAGGACCTGTCAGGCCAAAGAACGTGTCCTTGGGTTGTATCAAGAAACTGCCTTGACGCGGCAAGTAGCTACCGCCACCGGCGTTAAACCCGAACATGCACATAATGCTAGGAACCACGCCTGATATTTTTCGAAGTCCAGTAAATGCCTCTGCGTAGCCATCAAGGCCACCTACACCGGCGGGGATGTAAGCACCCGCAGAGTCATTTAGGCCAACTAAAGGGATTCCTCTCTCTCCCGCAAGCTCAAATAATCGCGCGAGTTTTTCACCATTGGTGGCATCCATGGAACCTGCGCGCACAGTGAAGTCATGCCCGTAAATAGCGACATCACGCCCATCTATGCGACCAACCGCTGTTACCAGCGACGCACCATCTAGGTTAGGACCCCAGTTTTGGTACAAAACGGTAGGCGCCTCATCGACAAGAAATTCGATGCGCTCCCATACAGTCATTCGGTTTTTACTGTGCTGCCGCTGGATGTTCTTACCTGTCGCGGCGGCTTGCGGCAGTGCTTGTAATTCAGCACCTCTCGCTATGGCCGATTGATAATCAGTCGAAGGTGACTGTTCTCCGTCCTTATTCTGAAAGGGATTCGTGAGCGTCGGCATCACGTCGTTGCTGCGAGTAGTGTCCATTCTTATCCTTGAATGTTAATAAGGCTTGCTCGGGAACGTTAAATTAACGGATAGGATTCATACGCACCCCAGCGATATCCGATCTGTTGATCATCGCACAAAGCGACGTGAAAAAACTCCTTCAAATGGTCGTATTTTCAGTATGTTTATCGTCTAAATGCGTGGAACGTCGAGCCTTGAGCAGAACTCATTGCGCTCCTCAGGGTCTGCAATAGACATGGCGTGCTTAACGATGTCTGGCGTCAGATGCGGCGCAAGCTGCTCAATGAAGGCATACATGAAGCCGCGCAGAAACGTACCGCGCCTAAATGCAATGCATGAAAGCAAGGATGCGAAGAAGTTCGGAGAGCCGATCTTAATGAGATCAGCATCGCTTTCGTCCTCGTAGGCCATCGTCGAGATAATCCCGACACCCAGACCTCTCCTTACATAGGTCTTGATAACATCTGCATCAGCCGCGGTCACAATGTAGTTAGGGGAAAGACCACGAGCTTCAAATCCCTCGTCGATACGAAAGCGGCCCGTAAAACCCTCGGTGTACGTGATGATTGGATAATGCGCGATGTGTTCTAAGGTGGGCGATTCGATCGCTGCAAGCTCATGTCCGCTGGGTACTACCACGCAATGCGACCATCGAAAAAACGGTAAGGTGACCAAAGATGCGTATTGCTGAAGCGCCTCAGTTGCGATGGCGAAGTCTACACTGCCCTTTGCAGCCATCTCCGCAATTTGTTGGGGGCTCCCCTGGCGCATCTCGAGTGATACGTCAGGATGTTCAACAGAGAACCGCGAGATCGAGTCGGGTAACACGTAGCGTGCTTGCCCGTGCGTAGTGGCAAGCGACATGCTGCCTGATACATTGTCGGAATGATCCTGTGCTATGCGTTTTATTGACTCGGTTTGACGAAGAATCTCACCTGCTATCTCAATAATCGCCTCGCCTGCCGGTGTTATGTGCGTGAGGTGCTTGCCGCTTCGAGAGAAGATCTCTACGCCAAGCTCGCCCTCTAAAAGCCGAATCTGCTTACTAATTCCCGGTTGGGATGTGAAAAGACTTTGCGCAGTAGCAGATACGTTTAGGTCGTGATGCGCGACCTCCCAGATGTATTTTAGTTGCTGGAGCTTCATAAGAATCACAAGGAATTAAAAAAGACCCCAAAAGATACTTTAGTTCTATAAAGCTGTATAGACCTGTGTTGAGTCTCGCTGCCAACGCCTATGACACCTGGTCTTTGTCGACTGTGCGGCCGACAGAGAGCCCTCTCGTCGTTGAAGTGCGTGTCCGGCAAAGTAAACGTTTAAAGACTACATCTTGGGAAGTCCCTAAAGAAAACGCTTCGTTTAAATTTCGTTGGCAACGCCATGTGGTACGTGACCTGTGGCAACATGCTCCGCCGCGAGATGACAGTGCGTCTCTTGATCGTCGAAGAACACGTCTGCATCGTAGGCCTTAAGAAACTCAACCTTCGGCAGTCCGCCTAAAAATATCGACTCATCCAAGCGCACGTCCCAGGCACGCAGCGTGCGAATAACGCGCTCATGTGCTGGCGCTGAACGTGCAGTAACCAGCGCCGTACGAATCAGTGGTGACTCATCGGGTAGCGATTGCTGGAGCACGTGGAGCGCGCTCAAGAAACTCTTAAATGGCCCGCCAGTGAGCGGTTGATTCCGCTGTTCGCGCTCGCTCTGTGTGAAGGCCTCAAGCCCCTCAGCTTTATAGACCTTTTCCGCTTCGTCGGAAAACAGCACTGCGTCACCATCAAAAGCAAACCGAATCACTGCATCATTAGAATCGGTCACCGGTTTTGATACCAATGTTGCGGCCGCAACATTGTTTTCCAGCGCCTTGCGTACATCCCCTGGCTCTGATGAAAGAAATAAATGACAACCAAAAGCTTGTATATAGCGCCACGGAGACTGTCCTCCGCAAAAGGCCGCTCGTGTAATCGGCAGACCGTAATGCTCTATAGAATTAAAGATCCTTAAACCTGTATCGGCGGAGTTCCGAGAAAGAAGAACGATTTCCACACCCAGTGGATCCTCGAGTGTGTCATTCAGTGCTAGCAGCTTTTTGGCCAGCGTAAACGCCTGCCCCCGTTCCAAGGGCTTGTCTTCATGCGCAATTTGGTAAGCAGAGTAAGCTTCTAAGCCTTCGCTTTCGTAAACCAAATGCTCTGCATCGAGATTGAATAGCGCTCTGGACGAGATGGCGATAACAAGTTTTTCCGGTGCAAGCGTTGACATAGGCCTAGTCTAAACCTGTCCGCCGTGGGTCTGGGCTTATCAATCAGCCACCTCATTACCGGTTGGCTTTCTCGCGAAGTACTCCTTCGTCAAAGCAAAAACGACCGGGGATAACAGTAAGAGTCCCACGAGGTTAGGTATTGCCATAAACGCATTCAACGTATCTGCCACTAGCCAGATGAGACCTAAATCTGCACCCGCACCCACTGGGATCGCAAGAACCCAGAGCACTCTAAACGGCATGATGCCCTTCGTGCCAAAAATATAAACCACACAGCGCTCGCCGTAGAATGCCCACCCCATCATCGTAGTCGTAGCGAAGACCACCACACCGATTGTCACGACCCATTCTCCGCCTGGCAACACAGCGCCGAAGGCCATAGAGGTCAGACTGGCACCGGAAACACCTGACTCAAGCACACCAGTGAGTACGATGACCAGACCTGTCATTGTGCAAACAATGAGGGTGTCGATCATCGTCCCCAGCATTGCAACTAGTCCCTGCTCTACAGGCTCGTTTGTTTGTGCCGCCGCGTGTGCGATCGGTGCACTACCCAAACCTGCCTCATTCGAGAAGATCCCGCGCGCAACACCGAAGCGAATGGCCGCCCAGACGGTAGCACCGGCAAACCCACCGGCTGCGGAAGCGCCGTTGAAAGCACTATCAAAGATCGTGGCAAACGCAGCGGGCACCTCAGAAAGATTCATCAAAATGACGATAAGGCTCATAACGATGTACGAAATTGCCATAGCAGGCACGACAGCACCCGCGGTGTCGGCGATTCGCTTGATTCCACCTAGAATGACAGCACCTACCATCAACATCAGTACAAGGCCTGTTATCCACCAAGGAACACCTGCGTTATCTGCAAGCACCTGTGCCACAGAGTTGGACTGAACCGTGTTGGCCAACCCGAAACCTGCCGTAGCGCCGAACAAGGCAAAAGCAAATGCTAAACCCGTCGCAAAACCGCCAAAACGTTCACCAAGGCCGTTTCGGATGTAGTACATGGGTCCGCCCGAATAACCGCCCTGATCGTCTTGCTCACGAAACCGAACTGCCAAAAGGCCCTCGGCGTATTTTGTTGCCATTCCGAATAAGGCCGTGATCCACATCCAGAACAACGCGCCCGGCCCCCCCAGCGTAATAGCTGTTGCCACTCCCGCGATATTACCCGTGCCAATGGTGGCAGAAAGTGATGTCATCAGCGCTTTGAAGGGAACAATGTCGCCTTCACCACGACCAGAAACACCCGAAAACAGCAGCGAAACAGCGCGCGGCACTTTTCGGAGCGTCATAAACCCCAGGCCTAGCGTTAAATAAATTCCCGTGCCCAGCAGAAGAATAAGCATGGGAAGTCCCCAAGCCACAGCGTTCACTTCACGGATAATAGTTTCAAGCATTGTGCTGCCTCATCATTATTGTCGTTTACTAAGCAGTTCAGACGCGCCCCAGCGCCGCCTCAACTGCCGATGCATGAGGGAAGATACCGAATACCCCACCTGTATGCATAAAAATGATATCTGATGCAGTCGAGCTAAAAGCACCGGCAGCCAGATCGGTTATCAAGCCATGAAAGGCCTTGCCTGTGTAAACGGGGTCCAGAGTAATACCTTCAAGTCGTGCTAGCTCGGCCAGCGTATCAAAAATCTCGTCGCCCGCTTTGCCGTATCCCGGGCCTATGTATTTGTCGCTCGTCACCGTCTTAATGGGTGAACTAGGAAGGTCCGGTCGATATGCACATAGATTAGACCAGTCATCTTGTGCTTTGGCGTTAAAATAAGCTTCGTCATCACATACCGCATAGCTGATTACATCCGCGTCTAACTCGTGCAACAAGACACCCGCGTTTAGTCCCGCCTGCGTGCCACCTGATCCGGTAGCGTGGACAATTGCAACTGTGGATAAATCATGACGCCTCATGTCTTCCGAGAGCTCTTCAATCGCAGCGATATATCCCCAGATTCCCATGGCGTCACTGCCGCCAATAGGGATGGTCAGCGCTTTTTCACCACGTTCCGCCCAACGCTCTTCCGCTTCTGCCAAGTAGACAGTCATTTCGTCACCCGTTGTGCCCCGAGACACATAGGTAATCTCTGCGTTCAGCATGCGACTCAACAGGTAATTACCACTTAGCTCCTGTTCATGACCTCGCAGAATCAGCTCGCACTTGAGCCCCAGTTGCGCAGCAACCGCTGCGGTTGCACGGCAATGATTACTCTGAAGCGCACCCGCCGTCACCAACACCGTGCAACCACTGCGAAGCGCTTCAGCCGCGATAAATTCGAGCTTTCTGACCTTATTGCCGGTGAGTAGAGAGCCTGTTAGGTCGTCCCGCTTGCACCAGATACGACGACCCTGTCCCCAGCGCTCCGAGGCTCGACCGAGCAATTGAAACGGCGACGGGAGAACCGCAAGCGACTCTCTTGGCGGGTACTGGATGATAGTCTTAGGCCCCGAGGTTCTTGATCGTACCTTTTGGCAGCGTGGCGGTCACATGCGTACGCTGAAACTTGAGATCTACTTTGTCAGAAACATTCACGACTACATAGAGGTCGGTCAAATCCACAATCTTGCCCATGAGTCCTGAACTCATCAACACCTCGTCGCCTTTACCCAAAGAGCTCACAAGCTCTGCGTGTTCCTTCTGCCTCTTGCGCTGCGGCCTGATTGTTGTGAAGTACATAAAGACGAGCAAGCCAATCATCATGATCGGAAGGAACCATTCACCCCCTGCAGGTGGCGGAGTACCAGCTTGTGCGTATGCCTGACTAATAAACATGCTTAAACCTCATTTAAATCAATATTTTATGGCGTTAATCTATATAAATTATAAGTTGAAATCGATGGTAACGGGCGCGTGATCAGAGAAGCGCTCATCGCGGTAAATCGCAAAATTGTCTCCTTTTCCGGATAAACCGGGCGTCACGAGCATGTAATCGAGCCGCCAACCCGTATTATTGGCCCATGCCTGCCCCCGGTTGGACCACCATGTATAAAGATCCGGTTCAGTGGTCATTTGTCGGAACACATCTACCCAGCCCTGCTCTTCATACAGATGAGTCAGCCATTCCCGCTCATGAGGCAAAAAGCCTGAATTCTTTTGGTTGCTGCGCCAGTTTTTAATATCAATATTTTGGTGACAGGTATTCCAGTCCGCGCAAATGATGAACTCACGTTCTTCCTCAAGAAGAGACTTCATGTGTGGCGTGAACTTCTCCATGAATACGTCTTTACGCGCTTGTGCAGCCTCGTTACTCGAGCCTGACGGGACGTAGAGCGAAATGACGCTAATCCCCTCAAAGTCGGCTCTAAGATAGCGGCCTTCCGAGTCGACCGGCTCCCAGCCAAGTTTAGTCTCGACCCCAGAGGGCTCCTGCTTGGCATACAGCGCCGTACCGCTGTAGCCCTTCTTTTCGGCGTCGCTGTAATAACAGTGATAACCCTCGGGTCGAAAGACCTCGTCAACCAGCTGATGCTCCTGCGCCTTGGTCTCCTGAATACACACTACATCAGCATCTTGGTTTGCGAGCCACTCAAAAAAGCCCTTCCGCTGAGCCGCTCTAATTCCGTTGGTATTACAGGTGATCACTCTAAACATGCTGTCAGTCCTTCTTAATACCCTGCACCATTGTTTGCGCGCCTTTAATAAAGTCCTGAGTTTCCTTCGAGTCCTCCTTCCCGTCTCGCAATAGCCGCATATCGACCGGGACAGTTATACCTTTTTCAGCTGCGGGCCGCACTTTGATGGCGTTATGCCAGCGCTGCAAATACTCCAGACCGTCGATATCTATACCGCTCCAACGGTGCGAGCGTACCCACGCCCAATTAGCCATGTCCGCGATACTGTAATCGCCTGCCAAATACTCGGTCTTGCCCAGCTGCGTATTCAAAACCTCAAATAAGCGCCGTCCTTCACTTTGGTAGCGATCGATTGCCGGTTGGATTTTTTCGGGGAAGTAGCGAAAGAATACATTTGCTTGCCCCATCATTGGACCTACACCACCCATTTGGAACATTAGCCATTGAATAACGCGCGATCGCCCGACCACATCGCTCGGCAAGAATTTGCCGCTTTTCTCAGCCAAGTGGATCATGATTGCACCTGATTCGAAGACAGACAGATCGTGCTCTCGGTCATAGATCGCCGGAATCCGTCCATTTGGCGAGTGTGTTAGAAAAGGCTCCTGCTTTTGCTCTCCGGACCTCAGATCGATGGTATGCACCTCGTATTCGAGGCCCATCTCCTCCAGAGCGATCGATACTTTGTGCCCGTTGGGCGTTGGCGATGTAAAAAGATCGATCATAGTCCCAGGTCTTGAAGCGTGCTCAATACAACTTCGTGGTGATCTTTAGTCTTGAACTTATTGATGATCTGGCAAAGATTACCGTCTTTATCGACGAGATAACTGGTCCGTAAAATACCATCGAACTCCCTACCCATAAATTTCTTGGGTCCCCAAGCACCATAGGCATCAGCAACGGAATGATCTTCATCACTCAACAGCTGAAAGTTGAGTGCATCACGTTCGACAAATTTTTCCAGTCTTTTCACGGGGTCAGGGCTAATGCCAAGTACAACAGTATCGTGTTCAGCCAACTGTTCGGCAATATCGCGAAGACCTTGTGCTTGCAAGGTACAGCCCGGCGTCATTGCTTTAGGGTAAAAGTAAACCAGCACATTCTTCGTGCCCTGATAATCAGAGAGCGAAACCTCAGCGCCCGTATGATCCTGAAGTGTGAACGAAGGAGCTGGTGAACCCGGAGTTGGTAAAGCCATTTTCGAAACCTCGTATGAATAATTTTTTGTCAAATTCAGCGCCAGTCGGCCTTAGCCTGTGCGGCGATGTTGGTATCTGATTGTGCTGTTACGAATGGGGAATTCCCGAGCCTTCCGATCCTCAAAGAATTCGCGCAGTATCTCAATGACAACAGGGAATGCGAGCTCATCCCAAGGGATCTCTTCTTCAGAGTACAAGCGGCTTTCCAAACTCTCTGAACCGGCACCGAATTTTCCATCAAGAACTTCACAACGATAAAAAACGTAGACCTGGCTTATATGTGGCACGTCGAAAATACGGTAAAGGCTCATATCAACGGCGCGAGCCTCAGCCTCTTCCCACATTTCCCGAGCAGCGCCCTCCTCTGTTGTTTCACGATTCTCCATGAAACCCGCCGGCAGTGTCCATTTACCGTATCGAGGTTCTATTGCGCGCTTACACAAAAGCACTTTGTCGCCGACTGTGGGAATACAACCGCAGATAATTTTCGGATTGACGTAGAAAATCTCGTTACAAGCGGGACACACGTCACGTTCACGATCCTCGCCCTCAGGAATTTTCCGCTCAACTTCCGTGGCGCACTTGGAACAAAACTTCATGAAACCGGGTCCTTGGTATCCCACCGCTCTCTGCGGTCAACATCACGGGACGCCACTGTAACCCATTGCCCCTCTCCCTCGAAATCTTCTCGCTTCCAAAAAGGTGCGTCTGTTTTTAGTGTGTCCATGACAAACTCACAGGCGCTGAAGGCCTCAGCACGGTGATCGGCACTTACCGCTACAAAAACGATGGGGGCTGTAGTCGAGAGTTTGCCGAAACGGTGGACGATCTGCCACGACATTAAACCAAAGCGCTGTCTTGCTTCTTGGCCGAGCTCATTTAACACCCTCTCTGCCATTTTGACGTAGCACTCTAAATGCAGCGTCTCTATCTTGCCCTGCGCGTTAAAGTCACGAACAAACCCTGTAAACGTAACAACAGCACCGTGCGGGTTGTTCGCATAAAAAGCCGTCGCTAGGTCTCCCGGACTTATATTGCCATCTGTAACGGTAACTGACACGTCAGCCCCCCGTCATGGGTGGGAAAAAGGCGACTTCATCACCGTCACGGATTTTCTCTTCCTGAAAGACAACTCGCTGATTGACCGCTTGAATGAGATTCGGGTGAGAAAGCGCTTCACCCCAGGCGTCCCCTCGTTCCCCAAGCGCGCACTTCAGGCCCTCTACAGTCGCTATATCTTCATTGAAATCGAGTGTCAGCTCCTCAGTTTCCACAGCCTCTCTGATGAGAGAAAAAAACTTAACCCTAATCGCCATGCCGCCACTCCCCTGATTTACCGCCTGTTTTTTCAAGTAACGTCACTTCCTCTATCACCATACCGCGATCAAGCCCCTTCGCCATGTCGTATATCGTAAGGGCTGCTACTGAGGCGGCCGTTAGCGCTTCCATTTCAATGCCGGTCTGTCCTCGTACGTTACAAGTCACTTCAGTCACGATTCCGGGAAGATCGTAATCCAAGCGCATATCCACAGACACTTTAGTAATTGGTAAAGGGTGGCAGAGGGGGATAAGGTCACTCGTCTTTTTTGCTGCCTGGATCGCAGCGATCCTAGCAGTAGCGAGCGCGTCACCCTTTTTTAGTTCGCTGAACTCGATGGCTGCAAGCGTCGAGGGCGCCATGCGGATCTTTGACCGCGCAACAGCTACCCGCTGCGTGACCGCCTTATCACCCACGTCCACCATGTGGGCTTCACCCCGCTTGTCGAGGTGCGTCAATGATTTCTCATTACTCATGATCTTTATTGTCGCAGCGCTTAAAGCTGGAAGCTTAACGCAACTCTAGCCCGCTGTGGCATGAAAGCACCTCCACAACGATAAACCCGTATAACGATTAAGGCAGGGCGGTACGACATTAGGCATGTCGCAGCGATCACTCGAGGCTTTTCAAACGACTCAATATCCGTCACAACCCTGAACTTTGCGAGCGATATCTTGGATATAGGCAGGATTTACCTTTCTAATACCTAGATCTGCGCGTAGTCTGCCCGCTTTCCCAGCCCGTAAATATCCCATGACCGATTCCGACTCCTCGCCAACGGCTTTTAGCAGCCTTGGTTTGCCTCACTTTTTGCTGACTTCCCTTACCGATTTGGGTTACGAGGCTGCAACCCCCATCCAAGTGGAAACTATTCCTGCCATGCTAAGCGGCCAAGACGTTGTTGGTATTGCCCAGACAGGTACCGGAAAGACCGCGGCGTTTGCGCTTCCTTCGTTAGCAAGTCTGGATTTTGAAACGGTTTTGCCACAGATCCTTGTGCTCTGCCCAACCCGCGAGCTATCAATGCAAGTGGCTGATGCCTTCCGTAGTTACGCACAACGTTCCAAGGGGTGCCGGGTTGTTGCGCTGTGTGGGGGTAATGATATGCGGCAGCAGCTTAAGCAGCTCAGAGAAGGTGTTCACGTCATTGTTGCGACACCGGGTCGCCTTCTCGACCACCTTAATCGTAAATCAGCAGACTTCAGCCAGATTAAAACTGTGGTGCTGGACGAAGCTGATGAAATGCTCCGCATGGGCTTCATCGACGATGTCGACGAGATACTCTCGAAGACACCTAAAGGCCGACGCGTCGCACTGTTCTCTGCAACCATGCCCCCACGCATTCGTCAAATCGCCAGCGTACACCTCGTGGACCCTGTAGAGGTCGCTATTGCCTCTCAAGCGACGACGAACACCAACATCGAGCAGTTCTACTGGTTGGTAAAAGGAACGAACAAGCTCGATGCGCTCGCCCGTTTTATGATGGTTGAGGATACTCAAGGCGTACTTATCTTTGTTCGAACCCGCGAATCGACCTCGGCAATCGCAGATCAGTTGCGACAGCGGGGCTTTAACGCGTCCCCGCTAAACGGTGACATTGATCAAAAGACGCGAATAAAGACAGTTGAACAGTTGAGAGACGGCCGTCTAGACGTAGTTGTTGCCACCGATGTTGCCGCACGAGGCTTGGATGTAGAGCGCATAACTCACGTTATTAACTACGACATCCCTTTTGACCGAGAGTCTTACGTCCACCGCATTGGCCGCACCGGACGGGCTGGGCGCACGGGTAAAGCTATCTTGTTTGTCGCACCGCGCGAGCGTCGAATGCTCAACAACATCGAGAACGTGACTAAGCAAAAAATTAAACCTATCGACTTGCCTACCTATGCGGATATTGACGCGAAAGCAAAGGAGCGCTTACTCAATAAGCTACGTGGCGCGATGGAAGCGCCCGCGCATCCAAAAGCGAATGACGCAGTCGAGCAGCTTGTCAATGACGGCCATAGCCACAAAGACATCGCTTTAGCATTGGCAGGTATGATTATGGACGGTGTAGAGCCGCCCGCAGAGCCATCAAAGCCTAGATCATCGCGCGCTGACGCGGAACCAAAGCCCTCGCGAGATCCGCGCAGCGAACCACGCCCGCTCAAGGACAAGCACGGTAAAGAGCGAGAGGTGCCTTTGTCTTACACGGTAAAAGAGCTTGGACGCGCGCGCCCTCTTGAGGAACATCCTGATGTGGTTATGGAGCGTTTCTGGTTGGGCGTTGGTAAAAAGCAGAGTGTAAAGCCAAGCGAGATCATGGGTGCCATCGCCAATGAAGCTGGTATCGAAGGTGAATTCATCGGAAAGATCAATATTTTTGAGCACTACGCCACCATCGACCTACCCGAAGGTATGCCCAAGCAGATTCTCAAGCATTTAAAGAAAACCCGAGTAAAGGGGACGAACCTTGGCATCGTGCGTGTTGTCGACTCGCTCTCTGCCTAAACCTACCTCATAACATTCGACTCACTACCGGTCCCACTGATTCGAAAGGCACAAGGATGAGCTAGAAATCTATGCCCGCTCGTGAGAATCTCTTCCCCATGGATCGGCGTTTGATTCATTGTCTGCGCCGCGCTGTTAACAACAATAAAGCCAGCGGAGCAGTCAAATGGAATTTCACTTCAATAACGTTTGGACAGCACTTTCAGAGGCATTCCCAGATCGCCCTGCCTTGATTTGCGAGGGCAAAACAGTCACCTGGTCAGAGTTCAATGACAGGGCTGCGCGACTTGCGGGCCTGTTCGCGGCGAACGATGTGACTAACGGTGCGTCAGTGGGCTTGTATATGCTCAACTGCAATGAATACACCGAAGCACATTTTGGCTGTTTCAAGCAGTCGGTTTGCCCCGTTAATGTAAATTATCGCTACCGTGCTGAGGAGCTCATATACCTTCTCGACAATAGCGACTCAGAGGTTGTGCTGTATCACGCAAGCTATGCACCAAGAATCAGGGAAATTCGCGATTCGTTGCCAAAAATTAAACTGTACATTCAAGTCGATGACGGGTGTGGCGAGCCGCTACTAGACGGCGCTCTGGACTACGAAACCGCGCTAAGAGCATCTGATCCAAGCCCCTTCACGCCAAGTGCCTATGAAGACCGTTACATGCTCTACACCGGCGGTACAACAGGCATGCCCAAGGGTGTGATGTATGACAACGGTGCCCTAGCCCACTGGCTTTGTATTGGCGGTTACACCTCTCGAGGGCTCGCCCCCCCCAAGTCAATCGAAGAAGTACTTGAAGGCGCGCGTGCAATAACTGAAATGGGTGCGGTGCACCGCAGTCTGCCCGCCTGCCCCCAAATGCACGGAACAGGAATGTGGATTGGTACCATGGTTGCGCTGAACTGTGGTGGCACAGTGGTCACACAGCGAACCCAACACCTCGACGCAGATTCGCTATTGCAATGTGTAGTCGATAACAAGGTGACCGATCTAACGATTGTTGGTGATGCGTTTGCGCGTCCGATCCTAGTAGCCCTAGATGCCGCGAAGGCCGCAGGAAAGCCCTACGACTTATCGAGTGTAGGACAAATCGCCTCGTCGGGCGTTATGTGGTCTTCGGAGATCAAGGAAGGCCTCCTTAGGCATCAGAACATGGTGCTCAACGACATCATGGGTTCAACCGAAGGGTCGATGGGTGCGTCAATCAGCACCCGCGAAGGTGCGGCTAAAACAGCCAAGTTTATGATTGCCGACTACGTCAAAGTCTTTAACGAATATGACAAGCCCGTTCAACCCGGGTCAGGTGAAATGGGGATGGTCGCGACAGCGGGAATCGTACCCCGTGGCTACTATAAAGATGAGGAAAAGTCCGCGAGGACCTTCCGGGTTGTTGATGGCGTGCGGTATTCCTTCCCCGGTGACTTCGCGACGGTCGAGGCCGACGGAACGATCACACTTCTCGGTCGTGGCTCCCAATGCATTAATACGGGTGGCGAGAAGGTGTTTACCGAGGAGGTCGAAGAGTCTATCAAGCGTCATAGTGATGTTGAGGACTGCTTGGTCGTAGGTCTACCTGACGAACGCCTGGGTAACCGAGTCATCGCCGTTTACTCACAGAAACCGGGCACGTCACCCATTGGCGAAGACGGCCTTCGAGAGCATGTCAAAACCCAGTTAGCAGGCTACAAAGCACCCAAGCAGTGCATCTTGGTCGATGTCGTACAGCGGGCACCGAACGGAAAAGCGGACTATAAGTGGGCAAAGGCCACTGCTGAGGCCAACGCCTAAGACGCCATGGTTTATTTGAGGCTCATGGCGCTTTTAACCTCGCTATAAGCCTCCGAACCTAAATCAACGAAACTCCCATCCACAGGGCAATGCAACCTAGGAAAAGCCCAAATCCAATATCTAAAAAGCCTGAGAGGCGCCCCAATGCGCTACTCACACCCGGCACACTAATCAGCAGCGCGATCCCGACATACCACAACGCATCAATCGCAGCCGCCAATCCTGCCGCGGAGAGCTTTGTGCCTAAAGGCTGTTCTGGCGTCAAGAATTGACTAAATATGGCGAGAAAGAAAATCAAAACCTTCGGGTTAAGGAAGGCGATTAAAAAACCATCACGACAGTCAGAAATATTAAGCGATGGCGCCCCATTCGAGAGCTCTTCCACGTACTGGGAGGGCTCTCGGTCTTGATCCTTACTCTGGCGTGTGGTCGAAAATCCACCTCGCATCATCATTACGCTGAGGTAGACTAGGAAAAGAACGCCCCCGGCCTGCAGCACTCCCATAACCCACGAAGCACTGCTGATAGCCTCCCCCACTCCCAACACTATTAGAAACGCATAAAACCCCACAGCAAGCCCGTGAGACACTGCAACAGCCACACCTGCCAACTGGCCGCGTGTCAACGCTGTACGAACCACAAGGGCCAGTGATGGTCCTGGAGACGCGGCGCCGGCTAATAGGGCCAAAGAGAGTAGCAACCATGTTTCAGCGGTCATCGAACAAGCCTAGTGCTGAAGAAATGTGATTTAAAAGTAAGCTAGGAGCGTTAGCATCAAACGAAAAGAGATTGGAGCGGGAAACGAGGTTCGAACTCGCGACCTCAACCTTGGCAAGGTTGCGCTCTACCAGCTGAGCTATTCCCGCATGACTATGAGTGTATTCGCTGGACCCAAGTGGTCAAGCAGTTTCGTCCGTAGATGACGGCCTAAACATAACCTGTAAGTAAATCCACATTGACCAAAGCGTCAATACAACAGCGATCAGCATTGCAGCGTAGCCGGCCAGTAACCACGTATCGCTCGATCCTTCATTTGAGCGCCACAGCAAAATGGTTATGGCCGTCATCTGCAGGGTCGTTTTAAATTTTGCGATGATGGTCACCGCCACAGACTCACTGCGTCCGCTGCGAGCCATCCACTCCCGTAGCGCGCTAATGAGTATTTCGCGCCCAATAATGACCATCGCAGCGAGTGTAATCCAGATATTGTCGTAGTGCGCAACTAGCAGTACCAAGGCCGTTGCAACAATAAGCTTGTCAGCTACGGGATCCATAAACGCACCGAACTCACTTTCTTGGTTTAACATCCGGGCTAGCCAACCATCGAACCAATCCGTCACCGCTGCAATCAGAAAAATAAGGGCGGACAGAAAGCCCGCATACGGACCCGCTAGGTAAAAAGCAGGCACCATCAAAGGAATACATGCAACGCGCAACAAAGTAAGGATATTAGGTAGCGTCCAACGCACATTAGCTCCGGGAATTACTGTTCAACGGTGTGTAGGTGATCATAAATACTCTGGGCGAGAGTCGCACTGATCCCCTCTACTTTGCAAATCTCATCAACCGAGGCATTCTCAACACCCCGGATGCTACCAAAGTGCCGCAGCAAATCTCTTCGACGTTTTGAGCCGACACCGGCTATGCCCTCCAGAGCGGACTGCTTTCGGGTTTTGGAGCGACGGCCTCGATGCCCACTAATCGCAAAGCGATGCGCTTCATCACGAATCTGCTGAATCAAATGCAATGCCGGATTATCGCCCCTAAGCTGTTTCTCTGCCCCAGTATCGCCGTCGATCAACGTCTCAAAACCCGCTTTACGGGTTGTACCTTTCGCAATACCGACCACTTTGACGGTGCTAAGGTCGAACTGCTCTAACACCTGTTGGGCCTGTGAAACCTGACCTTTGCCGCCGTCGATGAACAGGACATCGGGAAGTGTACCCTCGCCCTTTGATAAACGTCGGTATCGCCGCTCCAGCGCTTGCTGCATTGCCGCATAGTCATCACCACCCGTGATGCCATCAATATTGAACTTCCGATAGTCGGCTTTCCGAGCGCCATTACTGTCAAAAACAACACAGGACGCGACGGTCGCCTCGCCGGAGCTGTGACTGATATCGAAACACTCCATGCGCGTCGGGGACATTTCTAGGTCTAACTCTCTGCGAAGTGCCTCCAGACGGCCAGCCATGGTCTGCTTGCCGCTCAAAAAAGAATCTAGATTACTTTCCGCAGTTTGCTTTGCGAGTTGCAACCAGCGAGCGCGGGCGTCACGAACTGACGTCTTAATGACAACCTTGCGCTTACTCTGCTCCATTAACGTATCAGCCAGTAACTCTGCAAAATTGGGCTTATGGCTCACAACGATCTCCTGAGGGATTGTCTGACGACCCGACAAATAGAACTGCGGGATGAAGGCATCGAGAACCGTGGTTTCATCCTCATCAAGCTGCGTAGCCGGATAATAGGTTCGGGAACCCAAAACGCGCCCTTCTCGCACAAATAGCACTTGAACGCAGGCTTGACCATGAGCTTGCTTGACAGCGAGTAAATCGAGCTCGCCGCGCGATCCCTCAATCCCTTGACTGGCCTGTACGTCCTGAAGCCGCTGAAGCTGGTCGCGGTATTCTGCCGCTTTTTCAAACTCAAGCTTTTCAGCCGCTTTCTCCATATCGTCAGCTAGCCGCTTCATGACCTTTTGCGACTTACCGCTTAAAAATAAAGCAGAATTCTCCACCTGCTTCTTATAATGCTCGTCGCTTACCAGTCCTACACAGGGGCCGGAGCATCGCCCTATTTGATATTGTAGACAGGGTCGTGAACGGTTTCGGAAGTATGACTCCTCACACTGCCGAACTTTGAAAACCTTCTGCATCAAGTGCAGCGTCGAACGCACTGCTCCAGCACTGGGGTACGGCCCAAAGTACTCGCCCTTACGGCGTTTGGGTCCCCGATGAAAACCAAGCTTTGGCCATTTATCCTCAGATGAAAGGTAGATATAGGGATACGACTTATCGTCCTTCAACAGAATGTTATACGGCGGGTGATACTCCTTAATCAAATTGTGCTCGAGAAGCAGAGCGTCGCGCTCGGTTGTCGTCACAGTCACCTGGATATCACGGATCCGTGCCACGAGGGCCATCGTTTTTGCCGAGAGTCCACTTGCCCTGAAATAACTGGTGACGCGATTCTTAAGGTTTTTGGCTTTGCCGACATAGAGAAGCCCGCCAGCACTGTCGTACATCTGATAGACACCTGGCCGTGTTGTGAGCTGCTTAAGAAAGGACTCTGCATCAAAACCAGCATTCACCATCTTTAGGAATCCAACGCAATCATTTGAGGCTCAATCTCTAGCTGCACGTGGAAGTTCCTGCTTACGGACTCCGAAATTTTATCAGCTAAAACAATAAGTTCAGACGCAAAAGAAGCAGATTTGTTTACTAAGACGAGCGCGTGTTGCTCAGATACCATTACGCCTGCCTCTTGCGCACCCCGCCAACCTAAATAATCAATCATCCAAGCAGCAGACAGCTTAATACGATCGTCCTGAACCGAGAATTGAGGCATTTCGTTGTGTTCATCTTTCAACGTTTTAGCATGCTCTTGACTGACAACGGGGTTCTTAAAAAAGCTGCCAACATTAGGCTCATTGCTAGGATCCGGGAGCTTCTTCCTGCGAAGGGAGATTACCGCATTGAGAATTCCCGCCGGAGTAAGAGTCTCGTCGCCAATCATCTTTATCAAATCAGGGTATTCAATGCTACAAACCGGTTGCTTTGCTAAACGAAAATCCACGGAAGTTATCAACCAATGTTTACCGCTTTCTCGCTTGAACAAACTATCACGATAGCCAAACTCACATTCTTCGTTACTGAGTCTTCCACACTCACCGGAGACGCCATTAACAACATTGACCTGTGAAATGAATTTCTCAACTTCCACCCCATAAGCACCAATGTTTTGGACGGGTGCTGCCCCCACACTGCCTGGTATCAGCGCTAGGTTCTCAAGGCCGTAGTAGCCGTTCTGGTGAGCCCAGAGGACTGATTCATGCCAATTCTCACCAGCGCCTATACGGACCCATACGTGTTCGTCAGATTCATCGAGGAGCTGCCTGCCCAAAATATTCATATGAACAATCAAAGCCTCGATCTCCGGGCCAAGGATTACGTTGCTTCCTCCTCCCAATGCAATCAACGACAAACCTCGTTCTTTGGCCTCGTGCACACTTAATTGGACATCTTCCACCGAGGTTGCAGACATAAAGCACGCGGCGTTGGACTGCAGTCTCAATGTATTGAGATCACGCAACGAAACGTTGGTTCGAAGCTCGCTCATCGAGCGGCCATCATCACTCTGACGGCCTCGAGGTCGGCCTCTGTGTCAACACCTGCAGGGACACTCTCTTTTGCATCCGCGATTCGAATTTCATGGCCATTGTGCAGAGCACGCAGTTGTTCTAACGACTCAAGTCGCTCGTACGGTGCAACGGAGCCAGAAGTGAAGTCGCGTAAAAATCCGACACGATACGCATAAAGGCCAATATGTCTTCGGGCCTCAACTGGAACACTGGCACCATGGCCATTTCTCTCAAAAGGTATCGGCGCGCGGGAGAAGTATTGCGCCCTACCTATGCTATCAGACACCACTTTCACGACCGAAGGATCCACAAACAGCGCATACGAGGCGATTGGCTCGCACAGAGTTGAGATTGACGCCGTTGGATTCGCAAGCAATAAGTCCGCAACTTGTTCGAGATTGGCCACGGGCATCAATGGCTCATCCCCCTGTAAATTGACTACAACAATGTCATCGGCCCAACCTTTCGCCTCACTGATCTCTGCCAAGCGGTCGGTTCCTGAGGGATGATCAGGCCTGGTCATAGCAACCTCGGCGCCGTGCGGTAATAACGCCGAACGAATACGCTCGTCATCGGTTGCCACCGTCACCGAGAGCGCCTTGCTCTGCATCGCTTGGCGCCAGACCCAATAGACCATAGGCTTCCCATTTATATCAGCCAACGCCTTGGCAGGAAGACGAGTTGAGCCATACCGCGCTGGGATCACAATGTGATACATGAAGACAACCTTTTCACTGCGATCTACTCTAAGCAGTGCTCGATCGCGGAATATAATGACTCGGGCAACTGGGCCTCGATCTCCAATACCCACACATTATCGCACGACTCCATATCAAGTTTTACCGCGTCTTTGGCCGTCACGACAATAATGTCGGGTTGAAAGTCTTTCTTGATGACTCCCATATCAAGTTCTGCGTGGTCTGCGACAGAAACCGTTTCAAATTGTAGATGGAGGTCTTTTAATAATCTAAAAAACTGGACGGGCTGGCCAAGACCCGTTGCTGCCACGAGCTTCTTATTTGCCCATTCCTTGGAGGCTTCAGATACAGGGAGCTTCGCTGCGCCATCGACAGTAGAGAACTTGGTTGGAAGATAACGAAACGCGCGCCGGGGGTCGGATCCGTTACGCTCGAGAATAAAGTCTACAGACCGCAGGCGGTTTATGGGTTCGCGCAAAGGCCCAACCGGTAGGAGCCACCCATTACCGAAGCGCCGGTCCGCATCTAGAACCGCGATTTCAAAGTCTCGAGGTAATGCATAATGCTGCAAGCCGTCATCGGATAGGATCACACTGACGCCATGCTCTCGGCACAAACTTCTAGCTGCCGCGAGTCTGGAATGACTCACAATGACCGCTGCGGTTTTGACTGAGCGCTTAATTAACAACGGCTCATCACCGACTTTATCAGCACTGTGATCGACCTCGACCAGCAAGCCACTCTCACTCGCCTTTCGACCATAACCCCGGCTAATGACCCCCACCTTAAATCCACGGCTCGACAAATAGCGTGCTATGGCTATTAACGTCGGTGTTTTACCGGTGCCGCCGGCGGTGAGGCCCCCAATCACGATAACCGGCGCACCAAGTGAGGCAAACTCGGCACGAGGACGAAATTGGCGACGCCACCAGATCACCAGACGGACCATGGGGGCAAGGGGCAAGAAAGCATAGGTCCAGCCGATGCGTCCGTACCATGATCGATTGACCGCTTTTTCGAGCCAACCTCTAACAACTGTCATGCGTCAGTGAAGCCTTGCTGATGAAGCGCACGATAGAGAGGCTGGGATTCTAAAAGCTCTAGATGGTCGCCTTGCGCGACGACTTTACCCTCGTCCATTAGTAGAACGGAGTCTGCTGACTCGATTGTCGACAGGCGATGTGCAACAACAAAGGTTGTTCTGCCGGTACGACCCACCTCGAGCGCCGATTGGATCAGCGCCTCTGACTCGGTATCGAGCGCTGACGTAGCCTCATCGAGTATTAAGACGGGCGCCTGTTTCAACAAGGCTCTGGCAATCGCAATCCGCTGTTGCTGACCGCCTGAAAGCCCCAACCCCTGATCCCCAATCATCGTGTCGTAGCTACGCGCTAAATCTTTGATAAATCCATCAGCCTGAGCTTGTTTCGCAGCACTTTCTACATCTCTCTGGTCTCTCGCTCGCATCGTACCCAGAGCGATGTTTCCAAACACTGAATCGCTAAAAATCGTAATATTCTGAGGTACAAAAGCAAGCTGCTCTCGATAATGCTCAAGATCAATATCTTGGACATTTTCACCATCGAGGAGGACTTCGCCAGCTGTAGGCAAGTAAAAACGCGCCAGTAGCTTTACAAGTGTACTCTTGCCACTTCCAGATCTACCCACAACGGCGACCGTTTGACCGGCCTCAATGGTAAAACTAACGTCCGAGATCGCGTTCATTTGAGCCTTTGGATATTTGAACGCAACGTTACGAAATTCCACATTACCTATGACTTTCGTAAGCCTTACCTCACCTTGGTCGGTTTCTGGAGGTGTATCCAGCTGAACAAATATATCCTCTGCCGCTGCTAGCCCTCTTTGAATGATGCTTTGAATACTGCTGAGCGTCCTAATGGGTTTCCCTAACTGTGCGGCCGCAGTAATAAACGCAACCAGCGAGCCTGCACTAAACTCAGCAAGGACCTCCGGATCGAGTGCGAACCAAAATAGCGCGCCCAATGCTAATGCTAACAATGTCTGCATGATCGGCGTAGACGCCGCCTGCACGAAAGCAAGTTTGAGACTTTGCTGCTTATTAAATGCGCTTGCCAATTCAAACCGCTCACGCACCTGTTCAGTAGCGCCGTATATCCGGACATCATCAAGGCCCGCAAGGCTTTCTGCCGTCACCTCGGTCACCGATCCCATCGAATCCTGAATACGTCGGCTGTAACGTCTGAAATGTTTGCCAACAACGTGTACGACGACACCAATAGCGGGAGCCACGACAAAGAAAACTGCCGTCAGCTTCCAATTCAGATAAAGCATGTAGGAGACCAGTGCAACGACGGTCAACCCTTCTCGCAATAAGGTTTTGAGGGCATCTGAAGCAGCACCACTCACCTGCTCAACGTTAAACGTTACCTTCGACAGTAATTCACCGGTTGAAAATTGATCGAGATGCAACTTCGGTGCGCGAACCAGGGCGCTAAAAAGTTCTGTCCGAACTGTATGCACGACGGACCGCGCCACCTTGTTCATAAAATAAGAGCCGGCGAAGAAGCCGAGTGCGCGCCCAAGCGATAGCACCACAGCGGCAACAGGGACCGCGATGCGCGCGTAGTCCGTCGCCGACTTATCTCCGGGAGGCCACAACCATTGAGAGGCTTGGGCAACAAATCCGAGACTCATCATTTGCTGACCACCGAGGGAATCTAGCAAGAACTGCGTCAAGTCTGCGAGCAGAACATTACCCAGAGAGTAAACGACAAAGCCCAAGAAACTCAGGCCCAGTGACCATTTATAGTGAAATGCGTATGACAACAGTCTTCCGTAGAGCTGCGTATCACTGGTCGGGTTGTACGTCTTTTTAGACAATGTTAATTACTCGCTAGCGGTTTTTGCGTACTGATGGACAATTGTTTAAAACCTAACTTGCTTACAGTATCCATCGACATAACAACCATTGCATGGCGCGTATCCGCATCCGCAATGATTGATATAGGAATATCGCGACGTGCACCGGCCTTTTCAACGAGAATTAAGCGTAAATTGTTTTGGTCACCGGGGAATGGGGTGCCATTCAAAAACATTTCCTCATTGGCGGTGATAATAAGCTCAAGCCCCTTCGTCTCCGCCTGTCTCTGCTCTCCCTCGGCCTCGGGCAAATTGACGACGAGCTCACTCAAGTCGGTAAAGCTGGTTGAGACCATAAAAAATATCAGAAGCAGGAAAACAACGTCGATTAGCGGTGTTAGGTTCACCGCCAGAGGGTCTTTTCGTTGGCGCTTGAACTTCATGCTCAGTATTCCTGATGTGCTCCGCTATGCAGAGCATCTACAAGCTTGATCGCCTCGCGCTCTAGGTTTACGACCAACGAATCAACAAGTCCTGTAAAGTACCGGTGCATTACTAGTGCAGGTATGGCCACGATCAGACCCGCCGCGGTGGTCAGTAAGGCCTCCGAGATGCCTCCCGCCAGCGCATTTGCGTTTCCAGTTCCCACAGTCGTGATTTGAGTAAACACATCAATCATACCCACAACTGTTCCAAGCAGCCCCAACAAAGGAGCAATCGCTGCTACGGTTCCTAACGAGTTCAAATACTTCTCGAGATCATGTACGACGTGGCTGGCTGCCTCGGAAATGCTTTCTTTCATAACATCACGGCCCTGTCCTCTGTTAGCGATACCTGCCGCGAGGATCGCTCCCAGCGGTGATCCTGCTCTTAGCTCATTGAGTTTCTTGGCGTTAAGCTCACCTTGCTTGAGGTCGCGCCATACGGTCGCAAGCAAATGTGTAGGTGCAATCTTCTGATGATCGAGCGCGATGTAGCGCTCGATACAGATACTTACGGCGATTATTGAACACAAGACAATGAGTGGCATCACCCATCCACCGGCGATAAGAAGATCTAGCATGGTTGGTTCCCCCAGAGCGTGGTTGCAGTATACCCGTGTCATGGAGCGGGTCACCCATCAGAATTGCGCCCAATAGGGTGAGTTGGTGGTTCGCATACCATACCCTGAGGCATCTCCAGCGTCAGTTAATTTGAAGGTTACTGCACCATCCCGAGCGGTATCCCACAGAATTGAGCCCGCAGTTTTGAACCGATCGACAATCACGTTGCTGGGATGATTAAAACGATTGCCACGTTTTGTCGTGAATATCGTATGACTTGGCTTCACTTTATCGACAAAACTTTGCGAGCTCGATGTGACCGAGCCATGATGCGCTGCGACGAGGATATCAACTTTCCTTGGTAGCGACCTTGTAGTAAGGAGCTCAAGCTCAGCGGCAGACGTTATATCTCCAGTCAACAATATCCGCTTGCCTGCGGTCTCAATAAGCAGAACACATGAATCTGCATTTCTATTGGTCACACTCTGACCGGTACCCTTCACAACCTTAATGGACAAGCTATCCGAGGGCCATAACTCACGTCCACTCACACATGGCTGCCCCCCAAACCCCCAATGCTGTTTTATGTCGAAGTGCTGAAATACTGCACTTAGTCCCCCTGAGTGATCGAGATCGCCATGGCTGACCACCAAAAGGTCGACCACAGACAAGCCCTGCGACCTGAGCCAAGGAATAAACTCTCTCTCAGCGATAGCACTTCCAGTGCCTCCCACTCCACCCGTATCGTACAACAAAGCGAATTCGCCTGCGGTAATCAAGACCATGGTTCCTTGTCCGACATCGGCCGTAACCAAGCGTGTGACTGGGCTGTATTTGCTGGAACTGCTAAGCAGCAAGGGAAGCAATAACATAGACAGCACAGCTGGCTTCCCTCGCAACGTACACGCAAGCACTGCCGTCGCCACCACGAGAAATATCCCGGGATGAACGAAGACAGACCTTAAGCCGTTGAATCCACCTAATGTCTTCAAACCAATAGCTAATGAAGTCAGATCACTTATGAACAGGGAAACGCCCTGCAATACCCAGCCACCGAACTCATGATTTAACTCCGTCAAAACCAAGCCCAACAAGCCAATAGGTAGCACCACAACCGTAAAAATAGGTGCGATCAGTAAATTGCTGAGAAAAGAAATGCTTGAGAACTGATGAAAGAAAAAAACACTGAGTACAGACGATGCGAATGTTAGTACCAACGTCAGCCGTAACCATCCGAATACACGACTTTGTGCACGCCTCTCGGTCTCAATAATCATAATCCCTGTCAGCAAAACGCTGAGCCAAAAACCACTGGTGAGTGCCGACCAAGGATTCATCGTGATTAGAATCGCCGCAGACGTAACAACACAGGATAAGGGAGTAACGCGCCAAAAAACGACTCGCATTAACAACGTCATGCACATCATCAGGAGCGCTCGTTGTGCTGGCAGTGATGCACCCGTGAGCAAGACATATCCAGCTGCAACTATTGAAACTACCATCACATGAACTGGGCCAGACCCTGTATCGGCAGGCAAGATGGACAGACGTCTTGGTAGTCCGAGCAGCCACTGGATCCAGATCACAACTAGAGATACATGCACTCCACTGACAACCAATACATGAACGATTCCTAGTTCGCGTAAGAACAGCCAGTCCTTTCTTGAAAGCGCATCTTGCCTTCCTATCAGCAGTCCTTGTAAGAGCCGTTCTGCATCAGCGGAAACGGCGTGATACGTGATTGACTCGCTTAAGCGGTAGCGGAGTCGAGAAAAAAAGTCTGATCGCTCCGCGATTACATGGAACTCTGTCAACGACGCATTTGCTGCGATGCCCTTAGCAAGTGAGTTAATGTTTGAGGGTAAATTTCCTCGATTCCAAATAGATTCGACAGGCCGAAGACGGATGTTTCCTGAAATTTGGTCGCCGATTCTCAAGGCGGGTGTATCACCTACAGCCGGCGCATAAGCTCGAACTCTTCTGCCTGAACCACAGCCCGCCGGAGACAAGTATTGGAGGTCAAGGTCAAAAGTCAGGTATGACGATTCCCCCAACCCCTCGCGGTTCTCGATAAACGAGTCAATAACGCCTGTGGCAAAAAAGGGAGTGTCAAAGCATTGATCGGGTATTTTACTGATTTGGTAATGATAATAATGGCCGCAACTAACCGACGCCCCCAAACAAACTGCGACAATGATCTTCGGTCTCGATCGCGTCACTCGTAAAACCAATGCGGCAACAATTCCAGCGAAAATTCCAAATGGAGCAAGGGATGGTAAGAACAACGCCAGTATGCAGGTGAGGGAATACCCGAGCACCGCGCCATTATCTAGTACAAATATTCGTAATTTAAGGGATCTTGCAACTAGCAGATCGGCTCTTACCCCATCATACTTATGACTTGAACATGCAGTCTTTGGGGTTGCTCTCCAGGCGAACACATCACTGGTGGCTCAAAGAGCTAATTTCTCGAAAAAGCGCTGCACAGTTAGATATCTAAGTGAAGGTCATGCCAAAACGCTCTTTGCGAAAGTTCTTACCCAGTCCGTCGCGCTTAAAGCGCCTCAATGGATTTGAGCGATTTGGTAATCTGCTAGATCGCAGAGAACTGTGGCATATCAGCCGAACCTCCATCGCCCGGGCAACAGCGATTGGATTGTTTTGCTCGATGATTCCACTACCGGGCCAAATGTTTGTAGCGGTGTTTCTGGCGATTAGATTCAATGCTAACGTGCCACTTTCATTCATGCTGATTTTCGTTACCAACCCGCTAACCATGCCCGTCGTTTATCTAGGTGCTTATCTTATAGGGAGTGCTCTACTGGGCGCACCAGTACTCGATGTCAGTGCGGTGGATTGGCTGAACCCATTCAACGCGGAAGTATTGGGAATTCTCCCGAGCTTCGTACTTGGCTGCGCGGTTATGGGCTTGGCCGCTGCCTTTTTGGGGTTCTTTATCGCAGATGGTCTATGGCGTCTACGAATAAGCCAACGTATCACCGAACGCGCACGTAAGCGCCTAGCGAGAAGAAACAGACCCCGAGGCTAGCGAGACTCCCGGAGGGCGTCGCTGATAGAAGCTCTTGACGCACTAATCGCGGGGAAAACGCAGGCAATTAATGAAAGCGCGAACGCGACGCTTGCAACATTAAAGAAATCCCACCACCTTAAATCGACTGGCACATAGGCCAATGGGTAAACGCTTGTATCCAGCAGAGGCTGGCCGCTAACGGTTTCAATAATTGACACAAAACCAGGAATTGCTGCCGTTAGGGCTGCGCCCAGTATCGCCCCAAGGACTGCGCCACCTGCCCCGATGATTGTCCCCTGGATGGTGAATATGGTCAGCACGTCCGACGGAGATGCTCCCATGGCCCGCAACATAGCTGAGCTAGGACGGCGATCCGCAGTAACTAGAACCAAAGAGGTTACGATATTAAAGACCGCAACCACCAACAGCGCGATCAACATTAAGCCAACAATTTGACGTGACAGCTGGATGGCTTGATACAAATTTCCGAGCGATCGAGTCCAATCCGAGATCCAATATTGCGGACCCAAGCGTCCTCGCAGAAATCGACTGAACTTAGGTGCTTCAAGGGGGTCTGCAATACTCACCGCCCATGCAGACGCTTGCACGTCCTCAAGATTACTTCTCGACGCGGTATCAGCGAGGGCAAAAACTCTGTCAATTTCCGTTCCCGAGTCTAGGATTGCCGCTAGTTTCATTGCCTCGGGGTCGAAGCGCCGACCACCGTTCTCCTCACTGACGAGTGCGACAAGCGACTCTCCAACGGTCACGTCAAGCGACTCCGCTAAGTTTTTACCCAAGACAATCTCGCCAGGCGCCAATCGCTCTATACGTGGTGTTAAATGCAGCTCTAATGACTGGAGCACATTGGAGTCCGCGTAAACTATCCGACCCACACGAGAGTCCGCTTTGGCGTAGAGAAGAACGTTTGCTTCGCTAAAACGATAGGTCCGAACAATATTGGGCAGCGTACTCACGTCCAGAGGGAGTTCCCCGCTCGAAGCATCCTGCAAATAACTTCGAATCGTCAGGTGTGGCACTAAATCGAGAATGCGAAGCCGCATTTCCCGCTCAAAGCCGTTCATAACCGATAGCGATGCGATCAGAAATGCGACCGCAATCACCATCCCTGCTATCGAAAGCTTTGAAAGATAGGAAGAAAGCCCCGTACCGTCACCCAGAGATTGCCGAAACGCCATCTCAAAGTGGATAGAGCGCGGCAGCCACATACGCATCACTCGCGACACAATTTTCCTGCGTTAAGCCTAAATTGCTTATCCATTTTTGCCGAGATATTGGGATCGTGTGTCACGATAACAAAGGCTGTTTCATCAAAGGTCAGATCATGCATCAGCTTGAGCACCTGCTCTGCCGTGGCTGGATCCAAGTTTCCCGTTGGCTCGTCCATCAATACGCAGGCGGGACGATTAACAAGCGCTCGGGCAATGGCGACACGCTGACGCTCACCACCTGATAGCTGGCTGGGACGATGATCCATCCGATCAGCGAGGCCTAGCTCCGAGAGAAGAGCGCTAGCAGCCTCAAGCGCAGAGTGCTTCGACACACCACCTATCCTAGCCGGCATCGCGACGGCCTCAAGCGCAGAAAACTCTGGCATCAAATGGTGGAACTGGAAAACAAATCCAAGATGCCGATTACGCCACTGACTTCGCTCGACTTCGCTGAGAGAGAAGAGATCAGTGTCGCCGATGTAGACACCGCCCGAAGAAGGCTGATCAAGTCCACCTAGGATATTGAGCAACGTCGATTTGCCCGCGCCGGATCCGCCTACTATTGCCACCTTTTCTCCAGCCAAAAGTTCTAGCGATAGCTCGTCGAGGACATCAACAGCTGTTTTACCTGAACCGTAGGATTTGCTCACCTGTTTTGCACTTAAGCAAACTGTCATATGCGCAAACCCTCCAAGGCCGTCACTGGAGCTATGCGGCTCGCCCTTATCGCCGGGTACGTCGCAGCGAAGAGACTGAGTGAAACGGCACCGAAAACAATACTGAAGACGTCGGTAGCGAGGATCTTTGAAGGCAAGCCGCCTATGTAATAAACCTCCGGATCAAACAAGGTCCAGCCAGATACACTCGCAATCATGTTCATAATGACCTCCAGATTCATCGCTATGAGGAGGCCCAAAATAGTCCCTACGAAAACCCCCAAAATCGCAAGCAGTAACCCATGGAGTAAGAAGCTAAGCATCACTCGCGCAGGAGTAAGACCGAGAACTCTGAGCGCGGCAATATCGGAGCGTTTCTCCGAAACGGACATGGTTAAAGACGACACCACGCTAAAAGCCGCAACCCCGACCAATGCAGAAAGGAGAACACTGACTAAGATCTTTTCCATTCTAATAGCTGAGAAGAGCGAACGGTTTGTATCGGCCCAGGTTGTCACTTTGGATTGTGCTGACGATTGCTTTTGTAATGCCTCGGCGAGCCATCCTGCACTACTGGGGTCGGCTAGCCGTATCTGGACACCATCAGGTTGCGCGGCGCGCGCTAATTTCTGCATGGTCTCGTATGAAGTCCAGGCCAGCGTACTATCGGGCGAAGCGCCAACTGAAATAATGGCTGAGACAGTCAAGCGACGGTAACGGGGCACAAGTCCTAGGGGCGTTACGGACAACTGGGGAAGTACCACATCCACCTGATCAGTAACACTCACCCCAAGCTGCTGCGCAAGCGATTGCCCCAATGCAACCTGATAGCGTGACATGAACAATGAGCTGAGATCGCCCTCAATTATCTGCAGACTCGCCGTATCTGAAGGAAGAGAAATATATCCAGTAAGCTCAGCTCCCGCAGAATAAAACGGTGACCTGAGCATTGCTTGGCTGGTCAGGAATGGGGACGCCACAGCGCTGGGCCAGTCCTTTTCCACCTTGCCTGACAGCGCCTTTGATTCCGATAGCGATCCAGTAGACAGGATGGTGATGTGAGGCACTGCGGACAGCAGCCTTCCCGTCAGCTCACCGGCAAGGCCGTTCATGACCGACATAACGACAATAAGACTCGCCACTCCGATGGCCATACCGGTGGCAGATAAGATCGCAACCCAGCGGGTAAAGGAACGCTGCTCCGAACTGAAGCTCAGCCTTCGAGCGATATCAAATTCAATGGGCAAGGGCCTTACTTCTCCGCCGGATCAAAAACCACAGCACCTTTCTCTGAGCCACCTAGGGCGGAGGCCCCGTCTACTCTCTCTACTGTGGTCCGCGTCTCGGTCTCGCACCGCTGAGGATCACCACCACAAATATCGCAGGACTGATCGATGCCGAGCGCGCCGATGCCCCCACAAGAACCTTTGATAGGTTCTCTACCGGTCATAACACCTATCGCCATAGCGGCAATAATAAATGCGAAAACAACGAAGCTAATTAGAAAAATCATCTGGGACCACCCTCTTGCGCTGCGGCCTGCAACCATTGTGACATAAGCGTGTTACTCGAGCTTACCAGCTGCTCACCCTCTCGCGAAATCAACAACACACCCAGCTCGTTAACATCTGCCAACCTTAGGGCCTCATCCGTACCTACCACCATCAGCGCCGTTGCCCATGCGTCAGCAATCATCGTTGATGGGTGGACTACCGTCACGGAGACGAGATCATGCTCTATTGGTCGTGAGGTTCGTGGGTCTATGAGATGTGAGTACCTGACGCCATCTTCAACGAAAAAATTACGGTAATCCCCCGACGTGGCTATTCCTATATCGGTTACCGCAATTGCCGTGTAAACACCACCCTTCACACCCGCTGAGGGGTTTTCAACGGCTAGCCGCCAGCGATCACCTCGGGGACTCATACCACGCACTTGTATCTCACCGCCAACCTCTAACATGAAGTTGGCAAGGCCCAGCTCTATTAGTTGATCAGAGGCCAGATCGACGGCATAACCCTTCGCAATGGAAGAAAAATCGAGCGCAGCGTTACGGTGCTTTTTAACAAAAGCGCGGGTGGACAAGTCCCAAGCAAACTCGTCCAAACCAATAATAGGCTCCAAGGCCTCGATGGCACTTTGCGAGGGTTTATTTGAAACGCCCTGGGGACCGAAACCCCATAAGTTTACGAGAGGCGATACTGAAGGATCATAGGCGCCGTCGGTCGAGGCGTGGATATCAAGTGTCGTGTTAAAGACCAGCGCGAAGTCCCAATCGACCTCAAATACAGTCATCGCATCAACTTCGTTTAATCGACTGATCGTCGAATCGGGTCGATAGTGATTCATGCTTTCATCAACCACCGCAAACGCTTCGACCACCGCCTGTTCAATTTGCTTGGCCGTCACGGCCTCGGGCGCGTCATGGTATGTTAGATTCCAAGTCGTGCCGAATATTCCGCCAGACAACTTCTCGGCTTTTTTTTCGTCGCCACAGCCCGCGACAAAAAGTAAAAAGGCCAGCGCAATGGCTGGCCTTCCTGTTGACGCCCTCATCATCTTAACCACCGAAGTCGTCCAAGAAAATGTTTTCGCGCTCGACGCCAAGATCGAGCAGCATATCGATACAGGCCTTGTTCATCATGGGTGGTCCACACATATAGTACTCGCAATCTTCGGGCGCTGGATGGTCCTTGAGATACTGCTCATACAATACGTTGTGAATGAATCCCGTTAACCCATCCCAATTGTCCTCTGGCTGCGGATCAGAGAGCGCAACGTGCCAATCGAAATTGTCATTTTCTGCGGCCAGGGTGTCGTAGTCTTCAACGTAGAACATCTCACGCAGCGAACGCGCGCCATACCAGAAGCTTATCTTACGATTAGTCTTAATCCGGCGCAGTTGATCAAACAAATGAGAGCGCATTGGCGCCATACCAGCACCACCTCCGATAAAGACCATTTCCGCATCGGTTTCTTTTGCGAAGAATTCTCCAAACGGCCCATAAACATTAACCTTATCACCCGGCTTTAAGCTGAAAACCCAGCTCGACATAATGCCAGGGGGTAAACCTTCCGTGCGTGGCGGTGGTGTAGCAACTCGAATATTGAACTTAACCACACCCTGCTCCTCGGGGTAGTTCGCCATCGAGTAAGCGCGAATGGTTGTATCAGGGCAGGAGGATTGGAGCTTAAAGAAGCCAAAGTGCTCCCAATCACCTCGGTACTCCTCACCAATATCGAAGTCTGAGAACTGAACGGCGTGCGGTGGGCACTCTAACTGCACGTATCCACCCGCGCGGAAATTACAGGTCTCACCCTCTGGCAAACGAAGCACCAGTTCTTTAATGAAGGTAGCTACATTGTCATTCGACTCAACCGTACATTCCCACTGTTTGACGCCAAAGACTTCTTCAGGGATTTCAATTTTGAGATCTTGCTTGACCGGAGTCTGACAGGAAAGACGCCATCCCTCATTTGCCTCTCGTCGCGTAAAGTGACTTTCTTCCGTTGGCAGCAAGGAGCCACCGCCCTCTGAAACAACACACTTACACTGCGCGCAGGTGCCGCCGCCGCCGCACGCACTTGCAAGGAATAGATCGGCATCCGCAAGCGTTTGCAGTAGTTTGCCGCCGGCCGGCACTTGAATCGTCTTCTCGCCGTTAATTTCGATATTGATATTGCCTGTCGCAACCAACTTGCTGCGGGCTGCAAGAATGACCATTACCAAGGCGACAACAACGGCAGTGAACATACCGACGCCAAAGAAAATAGTTGTAAACACTTATCTCTCCTAACGCTATTAACAGCGAATTAGATATCGATGCCGCCAAAGGACATAAAGCCCAAAGACATCAGTCCTACAGTGATAAAGGTTATGCCAAGCCCCTGCAACCCATCCGGAACATCGCTGTACTTCAGCTTTTCCCGGATGCCCGCGAGCGCAACAATGGCTAATGCCCAGCCAACGCCAGAACCGAACCCAAACACAACACTCTCGCCAAAGTTGTAGCTACGCTCCACCATGAACAATGAAGCGCCAAGAATCGCGCAGTTCACCGTAATGAGAGGCAAGAACACACCAAGGGCCGCGTAGAGTGCAGGCACATACTTATCCAAGAACATTTCAAGGATTTGCACGAGCGCCGCAATAACACCGATGTAAGAGAGCAAGCCTAAGAAGCTCAGATCAAGATCGGGATATCCAGCCCACGCGAGCGCGCCATCAGCGAGCAAATTTTGATAGATAAGATTATTAACAGGCACCGTGATCGTGAGTACGACAACAACCGCAATACCGAGACCAAATGCCGCGGAAATCTTCTTCGAGACCGCTAAGAATGTGCACATACCCAAGAAAAAGGCTAGCGCCATATTCTCGATAAATACGGCTCGAACAAAGAGACTTAGATAATGTTCCATCACGCAGCCTCCTCCGTCGCAGTGTGCTTGGCAATTTTAAATTCTGGCTCCTCAACTTGATCGCTTTGCACCGCACGGATCGCCCAAATGAGAAAACCAATTAAGAAGAACGCACTGGGCGGCAGCAGTAAGAGTCCGTTGGGGTTATACCAACCGCCCTCGGTTACTAGTGGGAGCATCTCAACACCAAATAGTTTTCCTGCGCCGAAAAGTTCCCTAACGAACCCTACAACCAATAAAACAAATGAATATCCAAGACCGTTACCCAGACCATCTAAAAAGCTTGGTAGCGGCGGATTCTTCATCGCAAACGCTTCTGCCCGACCCATGACAATACAGTTCGTAATGATCAACCCGACAAATACGGAGAGCTGCTTAGAAATGTCGTAGGCAACCGCCTTCAGGATTTGGTCAACCACGATCACTAGAGAAGCAATTATCGTCATCTGAACGATGATACGAATACTCGATGGAATGAAGTTTCGGATCATCGAGATGAAGAACGATGAGCACGCGGTCACTGCCGTCAGCGCGATTGACATCACAAGACTAACCTCGAGCGACGAAGTGACGGCCAACGCTGAGCAGATACCAAGGATCTGCAATGCTATAGGGTTATTCTGAATGATGGGAGAAAAGAGAGTCTCTCGAATATTCATCACGCATTACCTCCGCGGATATTGCCAAGCAGCGGTGCAAAACCATCGTCACCCAGCCAGTACTGAACAAGATTGTGAACGCCCTTTGTTGTGAGCGTGGCACCCGATAGCCCGTCGACCTGCCAGCTCGCGTCGTCTGAAGCCGGGTTAACAGCGCCCTTCAAAATACTGATTGCGACTTCGCCATCCTTGTACGCCAGCTTCCCGGGCCACTTAGCCTTCCAATTCGGGTTATCAACCTCTCCTCCCAACCCAGGCGTTTCGCCGTGCTCATAGAATCCCAGCCCAACAATGGTATTAGCGTCAGATTCGAGAGCGACAAAGCCATATAGCGTAGACCAAAGGCCATAGCCGTGGATGGGTAAGATGATACGGTCCAGGGCGCCCGACTCATCATTGACCAGATAGACGGTTGCGCGATTCTCTCTGCGCAATATTTTTGCTAGGTCTTCGTCGCCAGACAAAGCTTTGGAACTCGACGGATCTTTCGCCGCTTTTCGCTGGTCAAATGTCGAAGGGTCCACATCATCGAGGAACATACCGGTGTCTAGATCAACAACTCTAGGTTCAATACTTGCGAACTGCTCTTCTACACTGAGTTCCGGGTTGTAGAGGCCACCTGCCATAAGGATGTTTCGTTTTAAATCACGCGCTTTGTTGGCCGCTTGCTGAGGTTTTAACGCGACCGCAGCTGTGGAAACAACCACAGAGCAAACGATACACAACCCAAGAGCTACGGTAAGTACACGAGAAAGTGTTTCGTTCTTAGCTGACACGAGCAAGTCTCCTCTTGATATTTGCCTGTACCACGAAGTTATCGAACAGCGGAGCGAAAAGGTTCGCAAACAAAATGGCCAGCATCATGCCTTCCGGGAAGGCTGGATTAATGACTCGAATCAACACACACATGACGCCAATCAGAGCACCGTAGGCCCAGCGGCCGCCGTTCGTCATTGCAGCGGACACTGGGTCTGTTGCCATAAAAAATGCGCCAAACGCGAAGCTTCCAATCACCATATGCCAGTACCAAGGCATGGCAAACATGGGATTCGTATCTGATCCAATTGCATTGAGCAACAGCGAGAAGCCAATCATGCCCGCAAAGCAGCCAGCCACTACACGCCATGAGGCAATACCCATGAGCAGAAGGACACCCCCGCCAATCATGATTGCAAGCGTTGACGTTTCACCAATCGACCCCGGCATCGCGCCCAAGAATGCCTCTGACCAGGTGTAAGCGGATGTGAGGCCCGCCATACCATCGTTAGCCACTACGCTGAGCGCTGTTGCGCCGGAGTATCCGTCTACGGCCGTCCACACCGTATCGCCCGATAGCTGAGCTGGATACGCGAAGTACAGAAAGGCTCTTCCCGTGAGTGCGGGGTTTAGGAAGTTCTTCCCTGTACCACCGAACACCTCTTTAGCAACGACAATACCGAACGTAATACCCAGGGCGGCCTGCCATAGCGGGAGGTCCGGCGGTAACGTAAGCGTAAATAGTATTGAAGTGACGAAAAAGCCTTCGTTGATCTCATGGCCACGCTTCATCGCAAAGAGCACTTCCCAGAAACCACCAATCGCGAAGGTAATTGCGTACAAGGGCAGGAAGTGAACCGCGCCGTACAGGAAATTATCCCAGAGACTATTGGGATCGAAGCCCCCTAAGCTAGCAACGACCGCACCCCGCCATCCCTCGAGCGCATACCCCCCGGCAGCGATAACTTCGTTAGCATGGAAACCAATGTTGTACATGCCATAAAACATCGCCGGGAACGTGCAGAACCACACGGTGATCATGATTCGCTTAAGGTCAATCCCGTCACGAACGTGCGCAGATGCTTTTGTCACGCTAGAGGGACTGTAGAAAATAGTATCCACTGCCTCGTATAGCGCGTACCAGGACTCGTATTTACCGCCCGGCTTAAAATGAGGCTCAAGATTGTCTAACGTACTGCGTAATCCCACGACTTACCCCTCTTTCTCAATACGTGCCAGGTTGTCACTTAAAACTGGACCATATTCATATTTTCCTGGGCACACGTAGGTACACAGTGCCAAGTCTTCTTCATCGAGTTCTAAACAGCCCAAAGCCTGCGCAGTCTCTGTATCCCCCACCAAGAGTGCTCGAAGCAACTGCGTAGGCAATACGTCTAGCGGCATTACGCGCTCGTATGCGCCGACCGGCACCATAGCGCGCTCGGATCCGTTCGTGGTTGTTGTCATCGCCAGCGGCTTACTACCGAATAGGCTCGATAAAAAGATACCCATCGCCGAGTGTTTCTTCGTGCCGGGCGACAACCAGCCCATAAAGACCCGATCTCGTCCCTCAGACAATATAGATATCTGGTTATGGAAACGTCCTAAGTAAGCGGAGTGTGCCTGTACACCCCTTCCGCCTAAGACTGATCCGCTGATCAGACGATTCTCACCGCCAGCTTGGTTACCGGCAGTGATCGCTTCAATGTCGGCACCACGAGCGGTACGAATAATTTCCGGCGTGGATGCAGCCGGCCCAGAAACTGAGACCACTCGCGATGTATCCACCTCACCACGCAAGAAAAGATTGCCGATAGCAATCACGTCTTGGTAGTTAATCGTCCACGCGAGCTTGGTGAGTGAAGCGCCCTGAAGGAAATGAACATGGGTGCCCGGAAGACCTGCAGGGTGCGGACCTGAGAACTCAGCAGCTTGAACCCGGCCATGGGTCGCTATCGGGGCCTGACTGCCTGCCGCAACACACACATGGACCGGACAATCGACTAAGGCGGCCAGCGCTTCCTGACCGGCCACGAAAGACTCCGCCTGCTCTGCAATCACCCACTCGGGATTGACCGCGTGCGGACGCGTATCCATGGCAGTCACAAACACACCAGCGGGCGTTGTAGCGGGATCCGCTACTTTATTGAAAGGACGCACTCTCAAGGCGGTCCACTCGCCTGACTCGAGCAACCGAGCCTTAATATCGCCTGATGAAAGCGACAGTATGTCTTCCCTAGCTACTGCATCCCAACGAATCGCATCGACAGACTCATCGACTTCAATCACGATTGACTGAAATAAGCGCCGCGCTCCTCGATTAATTGCGGATACCCGACCCGATGCAGGAGCCGCGTATACAACCCCTTCACATTTCTTGTCAGTAAAAAGCGCTTGACCTTTGGCGACCGTGTCACCCTCGGCAACGGCCATTGTTGGTTTCATTCCAATGTAGTCTGCTCCGACAAGCGCTACATTTCGTGGCGAGAACTCTCGAGCAATCGATTGCTCTGGAGCGCCTGCCAACGGGATATCGAGTCCCCGACGAATTTTTATCATGCCCTTCCCTATCATCGTTCGCTAAACGCGCGCACGCGCCTCCGCTAGCTGTCGTGTAGTCAGCTTGCACCGAAGCGGATCAGACGTTGTCTGATGTGAGCGTGGCCACTCCCCCCAGTGAAGTGAACTACAGGTTTGCCGGCGGCTGTTAACAGCTCGGTTTTGTATCAATCCGGCGCCGCGAATTCTAACCAAGCTGGCGCCGAGTTACCACAACTCTCTGCAATTGAGATCGCTATTAAAACTGGCACCTCAATCGTGATCCGCTTGGGCGGTTAGAGACCGCCCGTATCGGTAGGTGGGTAGGTGGGATATTTGATGCCGGCCATCTTTTCTAGAACTCGATAAACCTGGCAGCTATAGCCGTATTCGTTGTCGTACCAAAGATAAAGGACCGCATGGCGTCCGTTGACGATGGTAGCCTGCGCGTCAAAGACGCAAGCTGCACGAGAGCCTACAAAATCGGTTGACACAACCTCTGGCGAGTTGGAGAAATCAATCTGCTTACGAAATGCAGAATGTAAGGCCGTTTGCCGCATGAATTCGTTGAGGTAGTCTTTTGTCGTTTCCTTAGAAAGGGTTACATTCAAAATCGCCATAGAAACGTTTGGTGTTGGGACGCGAATCGCATTGCCCGTCAACTTACCGTTGAGCTCGGGAAGCACTTTTGCCACCGCTTTGGCGGCACCCGTCTCAGTCAACACAAGATTTAAGGGTGCACTGCGCCCTCGGCGATCTGCTTTGTGGTAGTTGTCGATCAAGTTCTGATCGTTAGTAAAGGCATGCACGGTCTCAACGTGTCCGGACTCGATGACGAACTCATCATGTATGGCCTTGAGAGGAGGCACAATCGCATTCGTTGTGCACGAGGCTGCCGACAGAACCGTATCGCTTGCCTCGATCTCGTGATGGTTAATGCCCGCAACGATATTTTTAATATCGCCCTTGCCAGGCGCTGTCAAAATAACCTTACTCACCCCCTTCGCGCTCAGGTGACGCGAGAGTCCATCACGATCTCGCCAAACGCCCGTATTATCAACGACAAGGCAGTTGTTAATGCCATGTGCTTCGTAGTCGACATCCTCCGGGGTATTGGCATAGATCACCTTGATTTCATTCCCATTGGCAACAAATGACTGGCGTTCTTCATCGACCCTGATGGTGCCCTGGAAGACGCCGTGCACAGAGTCGCGGCGCAACAAACTCGCTCGCTTCTGCAAGTCATCCGGTGCGCTTCCTTTTCGAACGACAATGGCCCGCAAACGTAAGTTATCGCCTCCGTCCGTCTTTGCAACGAGGATGCGCGCCATAAGTCGGCCAATGCGACCGAAGCCAAACAAGACAACATCGACTGGCCCTTCCGGACGTGCCGTAGAGCCGACTAGGTGTGCTAATCGATCTGCAACGAAGTCATCAAGAGAAGCGCCTTGCCCTTGCTCCTTATCGAAATAATCCACCGATAGGCGGCCAATATCGATGTGTGACGGACCGAGGTTGAGATTTGCCATTGCCTCAAGGATACGAATAGTTTCAAACTCAGATAACTCGTTATCCTCAACCTGCCGTACCCAACGATGGGTCTTCATAATGTCGAGGACGCTTAAGTTCACAAGCGATTTGCCGTAGATGTAGCACTTAACATTCTTTTCGCGTGCCAGCTTACCGACGATAGGAATCATGGATTCGGCCAAAGCTTCGCGCTCCTTCCAATCCACGAAATAGTCGTCAGGACGCTGGCGCTTTCTTTGGGGCGCCATGCTTCTTCCTTTCGTTAAATAGCCTCTTACCGGGCCATAATGTGAGTGTTTTAAGATTATCGCTCCGAGAGCACCCGAACAGCAACCGTTCAGGCCTAGTAAGCGACTAAGGTGACACGTAAAATCGCGCTCCCCGTAAGGAGCAATCATGACCTCGTTTTTCGATATTCAATCCACCATACCTTGGCCAAACTCAATAGGTAAGCGAACCGCAATCGGCCCAGTGAGTGGTGCAGCACAATCCTACTTTGTTGCTGAGCTCTCAAAAACGACGCCGCTAATTCTCGTTATCACAGAAACAACCGCCTCGGCGCATACGCTAGCGGCCGAGTTGCCCTTCTTCCTGAGTGCCGCGCAAGAGATCATCTTGCTGCAAGACTGGGAAACGCTCCCTTACGATAATTTCTCGCCGCATGAGGATATTATCTCGGACCGATTAAAGGCCTTTTCGCGGTTGCCTTCCCTTACCGAGGGAATCGTTATCGTGTCGATAACAACCCTTATGCATCGTGTACCGCCTCGACACTTCGTTGAAACGGGCGTGCTGAGTTTGTCGCTAGGCGAGGAACTCGATATCCAACGGTTTACGCGAAACCTCACAAAGAACGGCTACCGAAGTGTCGATACTGTCTATGAGCATGGGGAATTTGCAACACGAGGTTCGCTTCTTGACGTCTTTCCAATGGGAAGCGACACACCACTGCGCATTGATTTGTTTGACGGTGAAATCGAGACACTCCGCAGTTTCGATCCGGATACGCAGCGAACGAATGAGCGCCTCGAACGTGTTGAGCTACTACCTGCGCGCGAATTTCCCCTGCACTTGGATGCGATCGAGCGGTTCAAGATTGACTGGTATCGCAGCTTCGATGGCGACCCCGAAAAATGCAGCGTGTTTTTGGAAGTAAGCCAAGGTCGAGCTCCGCAAGGTGCCGAATATTACATGCCTCTGTTCTTCGACGAGTGTGAATCACTTTTTGATTACCTCCCGAGCAGTATCCCACTCGTGATGGTTGGAAATAATTTCGACTCGGCCAAGCGGTTTTGGGGAGAGGTCAATAATCGATATGAAGAGTATGGCGTCGATCCACGCAGACCGCTCGTGCCGCCACGAAGGGGATTTATCGCCCCAGAGGAGCTATACGCTCTCTTCGGTAACCACTGTGCAGTTGAGTTCAGGGATAATAATGAAGCCTCGCTTCACTACACGCTCGAGGCTTATCGACCTGAGCCCTTCTCGATCTCCGAGCGCTATCGCAATGTTTCCGGCGTAGGAAAACTATCGATCTTTCTAGAGTCGCACGATTCACCCGTTCTGTTGTGCGTCGAGAGCGCAGGGCGCCGCGAAATTATCATGGAATCGCTCACCCGCGAGGGTCTGACCCCGACGGCCGTCGGAAGTTGGGAAGAATTCACGGAGTCCGGTAGTGATTTTGGTATTACGGTCACTGATATTTCGCGTGAACTTCTCATCTCCCCTCATACACCCGCGCTGGTATCTGAAGATCAGCTATTCGGTCAACGTGTCGCGCAAAAACGCAGGCGTCAGCGTGCGGAGGAGACCGATACACAGGCGATCATTCGAGACCTTACCGAATTACGCCCTGGGATACCCGTTGTCCACCTCGAGCACGGTGTCGGTAGATATATGGGCCTCGAGATATTAACCATTGACGGTCATGATGCAGAGTTTTTGCTGCTCGAGTATGCCAACGACGATAAGTTGTACGTTCCCGTAGGGTCTCTGCACCTAATCAGTCGCTATTCCGGAGGCGACGAGGATTCTGCGCCCCTACATCGACTTGGCACTGAGCAATGGAGCAAAGCCCGTAAGAAGGCATCTGAGCGAGCTTCGGATGTTGCCGCACAGTTGCTGGAGGTTTACGCCAAGCGCGAAGCACGAGTCGGACACGCGCACAAACTCGATGCAAACGCCTGGACTGAATTCTGTGAAAGTTTTAATTTCGAGGAAACGCCGGATCAAGCCGCCGCCATTGAAGCCGTCAGAGCCGACATGTGCGCCCAGAAAGTGATGGATCGCCTTGTTTGCGGTGACGTTGGTTTCGGCAAAACGGAGGTTGCTATGCGGGCGGCCTTTATCGCTGCGCATAATCATAAGCAGGTGGCAGTGCTTGTGCCCACAACACTTCTTGCACAGCAGCATTACAACAATTTCAACGACCGCTTTGCCGATTGGCCAATTACAGTTGAAGTGGTTTCACGATTTAAAACAGCAAAAGATTTAGCGGATGTAATTCGCAGACTTCAAGCCGGTGAAATCGATATATTGATCGGTACCCATAAATTGCTACAAACCGACTTTGGATTTTCCGATTTGGGGTTACTGATTATCGATGAGGAGCATCGCTTTGGCGTAAAACAAAAAGAAGCCATCAAAGCTTTACGCGCCGAAGTCGACATCCTCACCATGACGGCCACACCCATTCCACGTACCTTGAATATGGCATTGGGAGGCTTGAGGGATTTATCGGTAATTGCCACACCGCCAGCCAAGCGCCTCTCCATCAAAACCTTTATTCGAGAGCACAATATCGGACTGGTGAAAGAAGCCATTCTCAGAGAGACACTGCGGGGCGGTCAGGTGTATTACCTCCACAACGAAGTGAAGACCATTGAGGAGACAGCGCGGAAGTTAGGCGAACTGATGCCCGAAATTTCGTTTGGGGTTGCTCACGGACAATTACGCGAGCAAGCGATCGAAAAAGTCATGTCCGACTTTTATCACCAGCGTCATAACGTATTGGTTTGCTCTACCATTATTGAGACGGGCATCGACATTCCCAACGCCAACACCATCATCATCGATAGGGCCGACAAATTTGGCCTAGCTCAGCTACACCAGCTCAGGGGGCGAGTTGGGCGCTCGCATCATCAGGCTTACGCCTACCTACTCACTCCGCCAAGAACAACGCTGACCACAGATGCAGAGAAAAGACTCGAGGCAATCGAATCCGCAGGTGCTCTTGGCGCCGGCTTCATGCTGGCCTCGAACGATCTAGAAATACGCGGTGCTGGCGAACTTCTTGGGGACGAGCAGTCGGGGCAGATCCAGCAAGTTGGCTTCTCTATGTACTTAGAGATGCTTAATCGCGCGGTAGAGTCGCTTCGCAAGGGTGAAATTCCCGACGTAGACGCTCCGTTGGAAACTGGAACTGAAGTAAAGTTTCATGTGCCAGCGCTGATTCCCGACGACTATCTCCCCAATATCTCGACGCGCTTGGTCCTATACAAGCGGGTTGCGCAGGCAAAGAGCAAGGAACAATTAGATGAGGTCCAGGTGGAAATGATCGATCGCTTCGGTCTTCTGCCCGATGCTACAAAGCAGCTATTCGTGCAAGCGGAAATGCGGCTACGTGCCCAGCGACTGGGGATATCAACCATTGACGTGGGCGCCGGAGGTGGTAGCGTCAAGTTTGAAGACACAACACCGGTACCGGTGAACGCCTTGATTCAGCTTTTACAGAGCAACCCCAAGGAATTCAAGCTAGCGGGATCTGACACATTGCGCTTTGTAAAAAATTTAGAAAGCGCCGCAGAGAGAAAACAATACGTGGACGGGCTTTTGCAGCGATGGGAAAGAGCATGCGCCGATCTTCAATAAGCAAAACACTGGCGGGGCTGGTATTGGCTCTTTTTGCTCTCGAGGCGATCAGCCAAAGCAAAGACGATGCCCTAGCCTCAATCAGTAACACCGGCGACGAACCCTCGGGGTGGATGCGATTAGAAGTCGCCATCTTCGTAGATACCAGCGACTCAGCTTTAGACTCAGAGTTTTGGGAGATCGAACCAAAGCTAGGCTACCCAGCAAACCGACGATGGTTAACTGACTCCGCTGAGATCAAGGCGCTGATGGATCAATGGGGTGAGTCCTCAGTCAGTATCGATGCCAACGGCGCTATAGTGATTGCGCCTGAACCACCACCCAAACCGGATCCCGCCCCAACCCTCAAACTTACCCAAACTCCCCAGGAAGACACTGAAGTTCTGTGGGATTCTTCACAAGCCATACCGATAGGTAGCACGACGTTAGTATCCGCGTCTTTCAATAACATTGGGCAGTCGTCGCAGGATAGCAACGATTTAGGTTACCTAGAACAAGCCTCTTCTGGTCTCATACAACAAGAACCTATTGCCGAAAGCGGCTTCCCAAACACTGGCGTGGAAACGCTGGGCACCGCTGCGTCGGGCACCTCAGGGTATCAATCAGCAGACCAGACTAGGCTCCCTCTGGTATCAAACGGATTGACAGGCAATGAGCCGATTGAAATCGAGTTTTCCAAGTCAATTTCTGAAGTCAATGAGCAAACATCTGACGGCGCCGAGAAGATACCGCTAGAGAGTCATCAAGCATCTAGGCCCGACTCTGAAGAGAGCTTTGGCACATTGGCAATCGATGCATTGGAGGCCGATATTGACAGGATGCACACCTCTGTTATCGGTAACGTGCTCAGAGTCAAACCGCCTGGAGATGAAAGCGCTCTCGGCGACGCTCTCAAAAGGCAGTCGACGGAGGTCCTTGAGGGCTCAGAGAAAATTCCCGCTACAGATAATTTAGCTAGCCAAGACCCGACAGAAACGGGGCGAGAATCTGATAACTTCTTTGCCATAGAGGGGCTCGGAGAGAATTTCAGTGGATTGGCTGGCGGAAGTGACATGCCATCCGGACTCGCTGATGATCGCCCGGGCACAGAGCTCATTAACTGGCTGCCTGACAACGAGGGTCAAGAAGCAACTGAAAGCGCCCCTCTTATGGTTGAGCCGACCCCTCCCCCATTACCTGCAAGCTATCAAGCGATGCCGATTGAGATGCTCGCGCCCGGGCTCAAGAAACTTGAGAAAGAAACAGGGAAGCGCCCGATATCAGTTCTCTCGTGGTTGCAACCCATGAATGGCGACCGTGATACCGTCGTTGTAGATAGTTGGTCAGACGAGGGTGATTTTCCCAAGCTACAAGGAACAGTGGAAATCTCCCCCGCCAAAAACGAGACCGACGGGTTCCAGCTATCGACAAGGGTATGGGCAAATACAACAGCACATTACTTGCCCGCCAGACTACCTGCCATGGCGATACCAGCCGCACCAACTCGCGTTTTAGTCATTGAGCCACAGAGCACGCCTAGTGAGGCAGCAGAGGTCCCTAGCGTCGAATTTATCGACATTTCGACAGGCGTAACCACTGCCACGTCTTTATCTTCGCAACCACAAGATCCAACCGATATGAATTCAAAAAAGCGCGTAATAGCGCCGTTAAAGCATGCCATCGCGCTAAATGAAACCAGAGACCTGCGCGAGGGGTACGTGAGATACATCGACCATCCCGTAATTCAAGTTGCGGCCGTATGGAGAGAACTCAAATATTCCGAGCTGTATGAATTGGGAGAGGCGCAGCGTGTCAGGAAAGACATTGATAGCCTAACTCGCTCTTTGGTAACTCAGCAGTCAACAAAACCACGATTAAACGCGGAGCAACAACCTCCACCGCTCAATCAGTAGGCTCGATAGGGGCGTGGTGTATGGTCTGCGTGGGGAATGCGATTTCAGCGCCGTGATCCTCCACGATCGCGAGCACTTTCAGAAGAACATCTTCTTTGATCGCATGATACTCCACCCAGTTCGTCGTTTTCGTAAACGTGTACAAGAAAAAGTCGAGGGACGAAGGCCCCATGTGATTGAAATTGACAATCAGCGTGCGATCCTGAGCGATGTCCGGGTGCTCGAGAAGCATGGTATGTACTGACTTAACTATGCTTGAAACCCTTGCCGCATCTTCGTATCTCACCCCTACCGTCTCATATATACGTCTGTTGGTCATACGTGATGGGTTTTCTAGGGACACACTCGAGAATGTCGAGTTCGGCACGTAGAGAGGTCTTTGATCGAAGGTACGGATCCTCGTTATACGAAGCCCGATGTCTTCGACAGTTCCCTCGATATTCCGATCTGGAGACCTTATCCAGTCGCCAACTGCGAAAGGCCGGTCCAGATAAATACTGACGCCCCCTAGGAAATTTGCCAGAAGGTCTTTCGCCGCGAAGCCAACCGCAATGCCACCTATGCCCCCGAAAGCTAGCAAACCCGATACAGAGACGCCGAGCGACTGCATGACCATCAGCAGCACCAAAACCCAAATCGTTATCCTTGCGAGTCGTGCGACCGCGTTGATAGAAGCGCGATCGTCTGACCCTTTAGGCCCACGATGCTCGGAAAGGAGTTCGGCCTCAATACCCGCTGATACTCGGTGTAGCAGCCAGCCAATCAGTAAAATGGCACCCGTATCGGCAAGATGCAAAAGGGTCATGCGCAAGCTAGTAGCCTGCTCAAAAAGCCCAAGTGATATATAGGCAATACAGATCCACATGGCCCACTCTGCCGGTGGCGATATCGCGTAATAAACGACGTCATCCCAACGCGCTTCAGTTGTGTCAGCAAAAGAGCCTAGCTTTTGGACCAGCTTACGAATCACAACATGCGCGATCGCCCCGAGCAGCAAAAGTGATCCCAACGCTGTCGGAATTGGGGGCGTTCCTAAAAGATCGCTGAGTGGCAATACCAGACCAATTATGGATTCCATGCAAATTTCCTATCGTTAATGCCCTATAAGCTACGCATGGAACGCCAAGCGGCCAATACTGTACATTTATACATACTGACGTTATCATCAGCCAATCACGAGGAGCAATGCCATGACAAAGTTGACAGCTCGACAACAGCAGGTAATGGACGTAATCAAAGGTAGCATCGATGCAACAGGCATGCCGCCCACACGCGCTGATATTGCACGAGCGCTGGGCTTTAAGTCTGCCAACGCGGCAGAAGAGCACCTCAAGGCTCTCGCCAAGAAAGGCGTCGTTGAGTTGGTTGCGGGGACTTCACGCGGCATAAGGCTGACAGAGCAACATGGCATCCCTATAGTGGGGCGAGTTGCCGCTGGTGCCCCGCTACTAGCCCAAGAACATATCGAGGACTATTGCGACCTCAACTCAAGCTTTTTCTCACCACCTGCACATTATTTCCTTCAAGTGTGCGGTGATAGCATGATTAATGCAGGGATTTTTGATGGCGACCTCCTTGCCGTCCATAGCACAAGAGACGTTCGACAAGGACAGATTGCCATTGTACGAATCGATGACGAAGTCACTGTTAAGCGATGGAACCGTCTTAGCGATACCAGAGTTGACCTAGTAGCGGAAAACGAAGCATACGCACCAATCGAAGTAGACTTGAGCCAAGACCAGGTGACGATCGAGGGTATTAGCGTAGGGGTAATTCGACGATAAAATAGCGTAAATACTAGTGTAGTGTTCTGGACTCGGGAGTGTCTGAGGAGTCGGAAGACTCTATTTCGACACCGGTCATCTCAGCGATCTTAGCCGCAACTTGTATACCCGCTTGGATCATGGCCTTTGCAACCTCAAGGTTATTGTCCATGAGGTAAGCGCTCGCCTCTTCCGAGAATTGGATGCTCACTAACGGCTCCGAATCGTCGTCCGCTCGCTGCAGCACGACTTCACCATCACCCAAATCCACAATTTCTAAAAGCGACGAAGACATCTGACAACCTCACAATATGTCGTGTTGTTTTAGTGACAGTAACACTATAGATCGGGTAATGCCACAAACTGAGGCGGGTTTCACGACTCATCAATCGCACCGGAAACACGTTCGATTAGCGCCTCGAGTTGTCGAAAAATCTCACCGGCTGTAACCGAGTCGAAATTCCCACTGGTCACGGCGAGAACATTCTGCGGGCGACGTGCACTTAATCCTGGAGGGATAGGCGCCGTTAATTCCAAAAGCCAGCCCCGCTCCTCCAACAGAGCCATCTCCCTCACCTCGGGAGAAATCGCAATGCCTGGAGCCAGTTTGGGTAACTCATTCGCAGAGTGTGGGGGGGTAGCGGGCATCTGTACAACGCGTTGGCAAGCTAGCAATTGCCAACCATAGGCATCCAAGAGATGAAGCCGCGCTGCTGGCCCGTAGGCTGCATCGATCGCCGACATTGAATGCGTCTGTTTCGACAACGCCGCCCTCCAGGCGTCAATGATGATAGACGACATGTAGAGCGAATGGTTTGCATAGGACTGGGCCTGGCTCAATCTATGATCTCTTCCCTACTTTTTCCGCTTAGCTGTGGCTCGCGAATTGGCCTTGGCTTTGGGCTTAACCTTTTTCTTCGCGGTGGGCTTACCAGAACCTTCAGCTATCCATCTGCCCGAACTAAAAAAAGCTTTCCACCCCGTTGCCTTACCGTCTACCTCAGTCATGACATACTGCTCTTTAGTCTTGCGGCTAAAGCGAATCTGAGTGCGATTGGAAGCATCGTCTGTGGTCGGCGCATCCAATAAGAAGTGATACTTAGCATCCAGTTCTGCCTGATGTGGCAATAGCTCATCGACAAAAGGCGCCCGCGTCTCGCGATGCTTAGGGAACTGACTGGCGGCCAGGAATAACCCCGCTGCGCCGTCGCGCAAAATATAGTGATCCTCAACCTTTGTGCAACGCAGTTCCGGCATTGGGATAGGATCCATTTTGGGTGGCGCGGCCTCACCGTTGCGCAACAGCTTACGCGTATTAGAACACTCAGAGTTAGTGCAGCCGAAGTACTTTCCAAAACGTCCGGTTTTTAACTGCATTTCAGCAGTACATTTATCGCACTCCAGTGTCGGACCGTCATAACCCTTTATCTTAAAACTGCCCTGCTCCACCAAATAGCCATCGCAATCTGGGTTATTGCCGCAAACGTGGAGCTTCTGCGCCTCATCGATCAAGTAACTATCCATAGCGGAGTTACACTTGAGGCAGCGTTCTTTGGTCAGTAAGAGTCTTGATTCGGCTTCGTCATCCGCATCAACAGAGACCACCTCATCACCAGGAATCAGATTAACCGTGCTCTTACAACGCTCCTTCGGTGGCAGGTTGTAGCCAGAGCAGCCCAGGAACACGCCCGTGCTCGCCGTTCTGATCTGCATTGGTCGATCGCATTGTAGGCAGGCGATTCCTGTAGCAGTGGGCGCATTTGCCTGCATACCGCCGTCACCCGGCCCCTCCGCGAGCTCAAGCTTGGCACGAAAATCATCGTAGAAAGCATCCAAGACGTCTCGCCAGTCCTTGCGGCCCTCTGCCACCTGATCAAGGTTCTCTTCCATGGACGCCGTAAATCCATAGTCGAGTAAATCCTCGAAACTCTCTTGCAGACGTTGAGTGACAATGTCACCCATTTTCTCAGCGTAAAATCGCCGATTTTCGAGCTTCACGTATCCCCGATCTTGAATCGTGGAAATGATAGCAGCGTAAGTCGACGGACGACCTATGCCGCGCTTTTCAAGCTCCCTCACTAAGCTCGCCTCACCGTAGCGCGCCGGCGGCTTAGTAAAGTGCTGTGAGGGAAGCAACTCGGTCAGGGAAAGCACGTCACCCACCTTGTAATCGGGCAAAATAGCGTCGTCCCCCTTACGTGCCATTGGGCTCTGAACCCGCGTATAGCCGTCAAATTCGACCACTCGTCCCTTCGCTGTCATGTCATAACCTGCAGCGCTCACTGTCACCGTGGTACTGAGATAGCGGGCGGGTGTCATTTGGCACGCGACAAACTGACGCCATATAAGCTCATAGAGGCGCTGTGCGTCTCTCTCAGCGTCTTTGAGGGCTTCTGCCCGCACTTGTACGTTAGATGGTCTAATCGCCTCGTGCGCCTCTTGAGCGCCCTCTCGCGCACCATAACGGTTAGGCGATTCGGGCAAATAAGCGTCTGGAAATTGCTGGCTAATATAATCGCGACACGACACAACAGACTCGCTACTTAAATTGGTAGAGTCGGTACGCATGTAAGTTATGTGACCTGCTTCGTAGAGGCGCTGTGCAAGCGTCATCGTCTTTTTCACACTAAAGCCAAGACGAGTACTCGCTGCCTGCTGAAGTGTCGACGTAATGAACGGAGCCGGTGGTCGTGAACTCGTCTTACGGGCTTCTAAATCAGATACTGCGAATGATGAATCGGCAAGTGAAGACACTGCGACAGCCGCATCGACCTGCGATTTCGGCTCAAATGTCTTACCTTCGTATCGCACTACCTCAAAGCGAACCAACGCATCGTCAGATCGCTGCAAGTCAGCATGAACCTGCCAATATTCCTCGGGAATGAATGCTCGAATCTCGCGTTCGCGCTCAACAATCAGACGAACAGCCACAGACTGAACACGACCTGCTGACAGGCCGCGCGCGATCTTTGCCCACAGCAAGGGTGAGACCTCAAAACCAACAACACGGTCAAGAAACCGTCGCGCTTGCTGCGCATTTACACGGTTAGTGTCAAGCTGGGTAGGCTTCGAAAAAGATTCTTGAATCGCCCGCTTAGTAATCTCGTTAAACACGACACGCTGATATCGAGAGTCATCGCCACCTATGATCTCTTTAAGGTGCCAAGCAATCGCCTCTCCTTCCCGATCTAAGTCGGTAGCGAGATAGATAGCGTCAGCTGATTTCGCCAACTTCTTAAGCTCATCAACCACCTTCTCTTTACCGGGCAACACCTCATAACGCGCAGCCCACCCGTTTTTTGGATCAACGCCCATCCGTCGTACAAGTTGTTCGCGCTTTTTCTTCGCCTGGTACCGCAGCTTCTCATCAGGTGCCATTTTGCGCGTGATAGCCGCTTGCGCAGCGCGCTCCTTTGGATCCGAAGCCGGCGAGCTACCTGCAGTAGGCAAATCCCGAACGTGCCCGACGCTCGATTTAACGATGAAGTCCGAGCCCAGATACTTATTGATCGTCTTCGCTTTTGCAGGCGATTCTACAATGACGAGTGATTTACCCATGTAATAACTAACATCTCTAGAAGTGGTATTCGAGACGGCGCACTGCCGCAATCGCCGGAGTGTAAGGGACATAGATGGGCTGAGGTCAAGCACTTAATATGAAATTACTGACTGCAGAACTATTCAAAACCCTGGACACTGATCAAGTTATCGAGCGCAGTGATCACTTCATCAACGGCTTCAGTATCACCTTTTTCGTCCCAAAAAACAGACACGTAATCAACGCCTAACTCAAGAATCCACACCCCATCGGGCAGGGATAAAAACCCTTCGATCAACGGCCGTTCCGAGGGCACACTTACCCACACCCCCATTGATTTAACGGCGAGATGCGATGTTTCGAACAGTGGATCACGTTTAGGTCGTCGGCGCCTGTAGGCGACTAGGGATAATTCTGCAGGCATACGAAATCGCGCAGGAATCTCCGGAGTTACTCCCAATTTAACGGAGATAGCCTTACCCATCGCGTATGCTCTAACTTTAGCCTCATAACGCTGAGCCTCGGAGGGGAGCGCCGACATGAGTGGCGCCACCGCAACGGCAATGATTAACAAAATCCAAACAATCGACACAAAGGCCTCCGTCTCCAACTTCTGCCGGCACTACCCAAAACTCACGATACGATTCGTACCATAAGGGTCGGCTACGCTGCTGATGAACCCAAAAATTAGGAATAGTGCCTCGCACTGCCTCTTGTAGCCTGTCATTGTTCAGGCGCGCAAGTCATCCAGCGCGGCTGTGAACATCTTACGTGTTTTGAATGTTGGTAGTTCTCGGGAGCACAGCGCGGTATTCTTCCCCAATACTCAGCTCCGCGAGATTCTATTATGGCTTACAAACGACTACTTGTTGCCATCGACCTGGGCGCAACCTCTGATCAAATTGCGACCAAAGCAACTACCATGGCGCGAAATCAGCAGGCAGAGATTCATCTGCTACACATTGTAGAGCCGCTTTCCCTAACTTACGGCGCGGATCTGCACCTGGACACCTCAGAACTGCAGGAAGAGATCAATGAGCAAGCAGACACGCATCTGGCGCGACTCGCCACTCACCTCAACATTCCAGAACAGCACTGCCACCTTAGAAGCGGACGCCCTGAGCACGAAATACCCACACTAGCAAAGCAAATCGGTGCTGACCTTATTGTGCTTGGTAGCCACGGAAGATGGGGACTTGAGCTACTCTTGGGCACAACAACTGACAGCGTCCTTGGCGCCGCTGATTGTGATGTTCTGGCCGTGAGAGTTGATAGAGAAAAATAGTCTTAAGCAGAAAAACGCTCAATATCGAGAGTATCAAAAGGCCAGCAAAGCTCACCGGTCTCAGCCCGGTGCAAAACAGGGATACGGACCCCATATTGTCGCACAAGACCAACATCAGTACTGATATCCACCGCAGTGAAAGGGATATTAAGATAATCGAGCATCTCTTCCGCTTGCTCGCATAAATGACAACCGGGACTCGTATATAGTGTGAGACTCATAGAAATGATGATTCCTTTTTCCTAAATCATTACCCGACAATTCATTTAATCGAGCTGCGTATGGATTTATCGAAAACGCTGACTATTTACGGGAGAAAACCTGTACTTGAGGCGATAAATGACAAAAAACTCTCGCCACAACGCCTGCACCTTGCAGAGAGTAACAAGCCGGGGGGCATTGTAAGTCAGATTGAAACAGGCGCCAAAAAACGAGAAATCCCAATTAGCTACCACGATAGGCTGGCTCTATCTCGCATATCTAAAAATGGGAAGCAGGATCAGGGTGTGGCGTTGGATCTCTTCTGCCCTAACTACAACACGCTGGAGGGATTACTTTCCGATCGTTCACAACGACCGGAAAAGTGTTTCAAAGGGCTGCTACTAGACGGCATAACCAATCCACAAAATGTTGGCATGATTATCCGTTCAGGGTGCGCCGCTGGTATCGATGCAATTTTCTATCCCAAGAAGTCTGTCGCCGCCTTGGGGCCTCTGGTTATAAAAGCCTCGGTAGGAACGGCATTTAGGGCACCCATTGTCTTATGCGAGGACGCTCTCAGCTGCGTGGAGACGCTCCAAAGCGCTGGTTTCCAAGTCGCCGTTATGGATAGCCACGCTGAGGCGTCACTTTTTGATGAAAAGGATCGCGCCAATACGGTATTTGTTTTGGGTGGTGAGACAGACGGTGCTTCCGCCGAAATAAAAAACGCAGCGAACATGTCGCTGCGCATTCCTATGGAAAATGGCGTTGAATCACTGAACGTTGCGGTAACAGCAGCGCTTATAAGCTTCTTGAGCTAATAGGTGCTCGCTAGTGTTTTACTGATCGCCAGCCGCCGCTAAGTCAGGCGCTTCGGCCTGGCCGTTTTCAACCGCCAACCAGGCTTGGCGAAGGACGTAGGTCCTAATGGCCTCAATTTCCTCGGCATCAAGAATATCGTCGAACCTTCGCATACCATTTTGTGACAAAGCGCCATCCTTCACAATCGCCGACCACGACTGTTCCGTTGCCGCCATAGCCGACCATCGAAGATCGGGCAATACACCGGAGCTGATAGCATAAGCGCCATGGCAGAACATGCAATTCTCGGCAAAGCGTTGCATACCAAGCTGCCAAGATTCCGCGTCCCCAGCGAGCGCAGCTTTGGGCGTCTCCACAACGTTGTACTCCAGGGGATTAGGCATCTCTGCAGTGCCGCCGAGCTTAAACGTTATCACCCGGCCCGGCTCTGCCGACACAGGCTTCTCCAGCGCAACACCATAGGTCAGATTAGACGTGCTACCCCAGCCTGACAGAACCGAAACGTATTGCTCTCCATCGATCTCATACGTCATCGGTGCCGCGGCGGCGTCGCCGGAAAGCTTACTCGTCCATACTCGGTCACCCGATGCCGCATCATAAGCAACAAACTCACCCGCTTTGTTTCCCTGGAAGACAAGACCACCGTCTGTACTCAAGGTGCCGCCGTTGAACGCCTGCGGGAAAGGCACCATCCAAGCGGGTTCACCTTTCACAGGATCCCAAGCGACCAACGTCCCGCCATCAAGCGTTTTAGTAAACTCGATAGTCCCCTCGGGGAACTCATAGGCCCATCCAGCTGCGTAATCATATCCAACATTCCAAAAGCTCTTCGCATTTTCCGCTTTTTCATCCATTGAATAGACCATGGGCAGAGCTACGTTGGTTGGAATATAAACGAGGCCTGTATCGGGGTTGAACGACATCGGATGCCAGTTGTGCGCACCCGTTGGGCCCGGGTAAACAATGTAGTTCTCGAGATCAATCGCCTCCTGCAAAATCACAGGTCGGCCGTTTTCATCCACCTCTCCTGTAGTCCATGTCTGCTCTGCAAAGGGTGTCGCTGACAACAGCTCGCCATCGGCGGCATCCAAGACATAGAAAAAGCCGTTTTTGGGCGCCTGCATCACAACACGTCGCATTGCACCGTCCTCGCCCAGCGGGAGTTCAGCCAAGAGCATTTGCTGAGTGGCAGTAAAGTCCCATTGGTCACGAGGCGTTGTTTGGTAGTGCCAGCGATACGCGCCAGTATCGGCATCCACCGCGAGGATTGAGGACAGGAACAGGTTGTCGTAAGCACCGCTGAAATCACCCTCAGGGTCGCGTACTGATGCGTTCCAAGGTGATCCGTTACCAACCCCAATCAGAACTTGATCATTCACAGTGTCGTAGACAATTGAGTCCCACACCGTACCGCCACCACCGTCAGTAGTCCAAGCGCCCGTGTCGCCCCAGCTATCGTTAGCAAGCTCAGCAAAGATTGCGTCCGACGCTGCACCGTCGGGCTCTTTGTTTGGATTAGGTACGGTGTAAAAACGCCAGGCTTCCTCACCTGTCTCGACGTTGTAAGCCGTGACGTAGCCCCGAACACCGAGCTCGGCGCCCGAATTACCAATAATCACCTTGTCCTTAAATACGCGAGGCGCGCCGGTAATGGTGTAGGGCTTGGATTGATCAACCGTGACGTTACTCCAGAGAACTTCACCTGTTGCAGCGTCCAACGCTTCTAAGCGGCCGTCGAAGACGCCGACAAAGACTTTCCCCTTGTGAACGGCAACGCCGCGGTTAACGACGTCACAGCAGCCCTTCGCAGCGTCTTCACCTGAGACCTGCGGATCGTAGGTCCACAGCTCCTCACCGGTTTTGGCGTCAATCGCATAAACGACAGACCAAGATCCAGACACGTACATGACGCCGTCTACAACGATGGGGGTAGCTTCCGCGCCACGAGGCTTGTCCATGGTGTAAACCCAGCTAACGCCGAGATCTTGAATGGTATCGCCGTTTATCGATGCCAACGATGAGTGTCGTGTCTCGTCGTAGGAACCACCATAGGTCAACCACATCTCGGGCTCTTCAGCCGCATTCATAATGCGGCCTGTATCAACCGCCGCCACGGCGGGCGTTGTAGCTACTGATGTATCGACCGATACATCGCTGGGTGCATCAGATCCGCCACAGGCAGCAAGTACAACGGTCGCGAGTAAACTTAGAAACACTTTATTGTTAGACATCTAGGGGGCCTCAGAGCTTTTTTGTTATACCTCTGAGTCTAGCCAATGTCGCTCGGATGTGGAACCTTGTTTATTTAGAGAGGAAGCCCATCGCATCCTCTAGACCACCGAGCGTCAAGGGATACATTTTTTGCTCCATCAACTGATTAGTGATGGAAATCGATTGTGTGTACTGCCACTCGTCCTCGGGTACAGGATTTAACCAAACGCATTTTTCATAGGTTGAGCGCAGCCGCTCTAGCCAAACAGCCCCCGGCTCCTCGTTCCAGTGCTCTACACTACCGCCAGGCTGGACGATTTCGTAAGGAGACATCGACGCATCACCCACGATCACCACCTTGTAGTCGTGGCCAAACTTGTGCATCACATCGTGCAAAGCAGTTCGCTGGTTATGACGACGGATGTTGTTTTCCCAAACGTTGTCATACAGAAAGTTGTGAAAGTAAAAGTGTTTAAGGTGCTTAAACTCGCTGCGAGCAGCCGAGAAGAGTTCCTCGCAGACCTTGACGTGCGGGTCCATCGAGCCACCCACATCAAGAAACAACAAAACCTTAACGGCGTTGTGGCGCTCTGGCACCATCTTGATGTCGAGTAAGCCTGCGTTGCGAGCCGTAGAGCTGATGGTATCGTCCAAATCCAACTCGTCCGCAGAGCCGGTCCGCGCAAACTTTCGAAGCCGCCGCAGCGCTACCTTTATATTTCTCGTGCCAATCTCAACGCTATCATCGAGGTTCTTAAAGTCGCGTCGATCCCAGACTTTGACGGCTTTTTTGTTCTTGCCCTGACCGCCGACCCGAATACCCTCCGGATGGAAGCCATCATTACCGAATGGCGATGTTCCACCTGTGCCAACCCACTTGTTACCACCCTCGTGACGCTTTTCCTGCTCTTCAAGACGCTTCTTGAACTCATCAATCAGTTTTTCTAGACCACCTAGCGATTCGATCTTTGCTTTATCTTCTTCAGATAACTGCTTCACGAACTCAGAACGCAGCCAATCATCAGGAATCAAAGCTTCTATGACATCGTCAACGCCCTCTAAATCTCGAAAATGGAGACCAAACGCGCGATCGAAACGATCGTAGTACTTTTCATCTTTGACCATTACGGCACGGGATAGATTGTAAAAATCGTCGATACTGCCAAACACCAGCTGCTTATTCATTGCCGCCAGCAAGTCCAAAAGCTCTCGCGGTGTAACCGGTACACCGCCATCTTTTAGCGCCTGAAAGAAGTTGACGAGCATCGCTTACCCCTTATTGATTGCTCTCGCGGCGGTGCATGAAGGCTAGTCTCTCGAGCAACTGCACGTCCTGCTCGTTCTTCACTAAAGCACCGTATAAGGGTGGGATTGCTTTGGACTGATCACGATTTTTGAGCACCTCGTCTGGGATCTCGTCTGCCATGAGGAGTTTCAGCCAGTCGATCAGCTCGGAAGTTGATGGCTTCTTCTTTAATCCGGGGATTGCTCGGAGCTCGAAGAAGACCTCCAAGGCCTCCTGCACGAGGTCTTTCTTGATGGTTGGATAATGCACATCGATGATCTGTCGCATCGTGTCGCGATCGGGGAAGTTGATGAAGTGGAAAAAGCAACGGCGCAAGAACGCATCGGGGAGCTCTTTTTCATTGTTCGAGGTAATGATAATAATTGGACGGTGCTTTGCCTTTACCGTTTCACCGGTTTCATAAACGAAGAATTCCATTTTATCGAGCTCAACCAAAAGATCGTTGGGGAATTCGATATCGGCCTTGTCTACCTCATCAATAAGGAGAACCACTTGCTCGTCGGCATCAAACGCCTCCCAGAGCTTTCCACGCTTGATGTAGTTAGCGATGTCATGGACCCCCTCACCGCCGAGCTGCGAATCCCGAAGTCGCGACACAGCATCGTACTCATAAAGGCCTTGTTGCGCCTTTGTGGTCGACTTGATGTGCCATTGGATGAGCTTCTTACCCAGACCCGAAGCGACCTCCTCAGCAAGCATTGTTTTACCGGTACCCGGCTCTCCCTTGATAAGCAGTGGTCTTTGCAAGGCAACAGCCGCGTCCACCGCCATGCGGAGGTCGTCAGTTGCTACGTAGTTTTCGGTTCCAGTGAATTTCATGTTACAGCTCCCTACAGTCGAGACGTGAGACTAACGGATGATGTTGTGGTTTTCGAGATGTTTTACCCAACGCGGGTTGGTTTGAGATCAGCGCGCTTCAAGAGGAGAGGTAGACAAGCGGCCCCACAAAAGGCCCGCTGTGGCTCCGAGGACTGCACCGAGGGCCAGCATTAGAAGCGCGGGCGTAGCGGCCTCTAATCCACCGGCGAATAGGAGGTTAAATAACGCTGTCACAAATGCGGGCGCGAGTGTGCTTGCCTCGCTTGACGAGAAACTAGGAGCTAGCAGGAGACCCGCAGTTAGTCCAGTAAGCGCGCAGCCAAGTCGGTGTGACAACCGAAAAAACAGTAGTTTCTTGACTAGCATGGAACCTATCAGCGCCGCCGAAATGTAAACCAACATAGCAAGCACATAACTGGTAGCGGTCATCATGACTGGGTGAACTCCACTGGTGGCATCTGCAAGTAGTAACCGACCTCAGCGATCGACGCTAACACCTCTTCTCCTGTACACCTCACCAATTGCCGCTCTTGAGTTAAATCCATTTCCAATACATCTCGCAACTCACCGAGTAATGTAAGAAGCGCCTCAGGCAACTCACCCATATCCTTATCCGCTGCAACAAATAAGTAAGTGTCTGCTTTTCGATTACTCGCAAGTACTTTTACTTCCATGAAACTAACCTGCTTCCCTTTCTTCCACCGAGCTAAAGCGCTCTGTCACTTTGGCAAAATAGAACCAGAGACTCAGTGCTCGAGCTACTACAAAAACCACCATCGCCCACCAAAGCCCCTCCAGCCCAAGCCTATCGCCAAGCATCCAAACCGCCAGCAGAAAGACCAAAACCGACATTATAGAGGCATCTCGCATTTCTCTTGTTCGCGAGGTGCCGATAAAAACACCATCGAGCTGAAAGGCAGGGAACGATGTAAAGACATAGACGGCACAAATAGGTAAAAGCGCGTTTGCGAGTACCACAACCTCGGTTAAGTCCGTCATCAATCCAACTAGTGCCGCCCCCCGAAACGCTACCATAATAGCGAGCAAAGCTGCTGTTACACCGGCCAGTATTGTCGTTTTTTGCAAGGCGACAGCAAACGAATGCCTGTCTTTTGCCCCATAGCTTTGTCCCGTTTCAGCCTCGGCGACATAGGCAAAACCATCTAGGAAAAAAGCTGTGAACGCCATAATTTGAAGAACGATGTGTGTGGCAGCGAGAGCCACGACGCCGTATTTCGCCGCCTCGTTGGTAAAATAGGCAAACGCAAATACAAGTAACAACGTGCGAATCATGATGTCGATATTCGCACTGATCAGTGCCCACATCTGAGACATGTCACGAATGCGATACCAAGGCCAAAACTCATTGGACTCCGCCTGCTCTTCACGCAGATTAGCTAGGAGAGATCGCAAGCGGTAAAAACCGAGAACACAGGTACTAACCTCTGCCATGAGGGTTCCAATGGCTATACCCTGAGCCCCGAGACCCAAAAATCCAGCAGCGACAACATCTAGGATCATATTGGATCCGTTGAGAAAGAGCTGCAGCTTTAACAACTCTCGTGACTCGCCAAGACCTATCAAGACCCCCATTATCACGAAGATCAACAACGTGGCGGGCGCTCCCCAAATGCGCGTAAAAAAGTAGGTTTTAGCGACTGATTCGACAGCTTCCCCACCTGATAAGAAATAAAAGCCAATCACGCCAATGGGCGACTGGAGTAGTAGCAACGCAGTCCCAACCGCAAGCGCTATTAGGCCTGCTCGACCAAAGACAGCTCTAACTTCCTCCTGATCGTCCGCCCCTTTCGCTTGCGCAACAAACCCCGTCGTACCCATGCGGAGAAATCCAAAACTCCAGTACACGAAGGAAAAAATCAGGGCGCCTAGTGCAATGGCTCCAAGGTCAATAACCGACCCTGTGTTGCCAATGACAGCGGTATCAACCACCCCCAATAACGGCACAGAGGCGTTGGCAATGATGAACGGCCAAGCCGTGGCTAACAACTGACGGTAGCTCTTGGTCGTCTTGCTCTCTGGGTGAGCCTTGTCTGTCACGGTAGACTCATTAGCAGCGCCGGCATGGTCTTGTTCTCGCTCTTTTAGGCGTTAGCGATACGCTTTTCGAGTGATGTGAGCAACTCACCAACGAGAACATCAAGCCGCCAACCCATCAACTCGCTTGGGAGCGGTGTTTTGGTTTTCGCCGACTGGACAATTGCTTCAAGGTCCCGCGACGAGAGAATGATTTGCGGTGCCACCCCAAGTTTGTCAGCCACCACTTCCACGCGCGCGGCCATTTCAGTAACCCAATCCCGCTCAACACCACGAGCAGGAGCCGACCAAATCACGCTTTTATTCTCTCCGCCTCCCGCCTCTGCGAGCACGTCGATCAATCTCTGGCCTCGCTTACGGATAATTGCGTCTTGGAGCCCATCAATTTGCTTCAACTGGGCAATGTGGTCAGGCGCGCGTTTGGCAAGCGCCACCATAACCTTGTCAGGCAAGATCCAGCTTCTGGGGCGGTCTGACCGTTGCGACTCCTCTTCTCGCCACACAATAAGCGCTTGCAATAACGCCTGCTCGCCCGTGCTTAGTTTCCAGGCGGACTTAAACTTACTTTCAACGCCCTTGCCTCCTGGTTTCTGGTTCCCAGTGTCCTCATATATCCACTCAAGCCTACCCACCTCTTCTGCTTGGGCATGCAGCTTTTCACCTATCGTTCGCAGATGAGTCACATCCAACGCGGCGTAGTTAAGTTGCTTCGTTGTCAGGGGACGTTTCAGCCAATCGGAGGTGGTTTCTTCTTTGGATATCTCAATACCATCGAAATGCGCCACCATCGGGCGATACCCAACGCCAAAGCCATAGCCGAGGAGTGCCATGGCTCGCTGTGTATCAAAAAGCGGACTGGGCAATACGCCTAGCCAGTGATCGAAGACTTCCAGATCTTCGCTCGGGCTATGTAGGAGCTTAATGACATCATCATTAGTCAGCATCTCTTCGAGGGGAGAAAAATCAGAAAATGCAGTAGGATCAATAAGGTAGGCGGTTTCTCTCCAGCAAAGCTGCACCAGCGCTACTTGCGGATAAAACGTATCTCGCCGCCGAAACTCGGTATCGACTGCAACAAAGCCTTCACCCTCATGCTGAGCCAGAACCTCTCTTAGCCGTCTCTCGGACGTAATCAATTCAAAGCTCATTACGGGGTGACCACCTTTCTACCGCCAATCGCATGCGCAAGCGTCGTAGCGTCAATGTATTCGAGCTCGCCACCTAGCGGCACACCGTGAGCAATCCTACTGACAACCGTACCGTTTCGCCCCGCCATTTCAGCAATGTAATGTCCTGTTGCCTCTCCCTCTACCGTTGGGTTCGTTGCCAAAATCACCTCACTGATCGCCTCCTCGGCCAGAAGTCCTTCTAATTTATCCAACCCCAACTCTCGCGGGCCAATGCCGTCCAGCGGAGACAGATGCCCCATCAGTACAAAATAGAGTCCGCGGTAACTCCCCGTTTGCTCAATAGCAAGAACATCTGCGGGTGTCTCAACCACACAAAGCAGCGTGTCATCTCGCTTCGGATCGCCACAAACCTCGCATATTTTCAGCTCAGTGAAGTTTCTACACCGCTGGCATTGTTGAACGCGAGAGAGTGCATTTAGTAGCGCTTCTCCCAGTGATTCAGCAGCCTCGCGGTCTCTCTCGAGGAGGTGAAGCGTCATGCGCTGAGCTGATTTGGGGCCCACACCGGGAAGATGCCGTAAGGCGTCAATCAATTCTTGGATCGCTGGACTCATTTTCATAAGATCATCGCACCTTACCTCATAGCTCCGTTAGAGGCGGTTTCACCGTATTTGGTATCACAACAGCATCAAAGTCAGTTAGCAGTGCAGATAGAAAGTCATCTTCTTTCAATGCAATTTGCGCCGCTTTCAAACGTTGCTGCTCAAGAATTTCACGATGACGCGCTGGGGTGTTGTCGCTTGTGGCCTGTATCGAGACGAGGACCTCCACTGCATTCTCGAGTATCGCTTCAATCGCAGAGGCCAAGACTCGCTGGTGTCGCTCGTTGTAGAGTGTGGCATTCTCTGGCGCTATCGAGAAACACAAGGTACGGTCGTAGGCTTGGATTAGCTCAAAGTGTGATGCCACGTTATGAACGACACCTTTCAAATCCAGGCCGTTGAAGAAATCAGGCCATGATCCAGGTGTCGGAAGATCGTCCTCAGGTGCTTTATCGCCACTCGGGACCGCATTGAGCGTCGCTGTTGTCAATGGAGTTAATGAGCTGCTCACCACTCCTGACGTATTTTCAGGCGCTGGGGAATGGGGACTGGCAGCACCATCATCTCTCGCAGCATCGGATAGCGGCGCAACCTCACTATAGGACTCACCAGGAGATGAGGATTGAGCTGCAGTCTCTGCATTTTTTGCTACAGGCTCAAGTTCATCGTCAACCAAATGGGTGGCGCTTGCACCCTCCCCGCTGAGATCAGCATCGGCGATAGGCTCCAACTCGACGGCATCGGAACCAAGCCGCGCTTGCGTATCCTTTTCAGGCGGAGTTGTCTTCGTGGTAGCCGTTTCTGATGCGGAAGTAGCACTTAAATCCGGTGGTTTGACATTAGATTTTTGGGCGCTAGCCGAACCGTTGATTAAACCACTTTTAGTGGTTGAAAGACCCGTCACTGTGGACACGGATGAGTCTATTAGCTGAGGAGTTGCCGGAGTACCCACCGGCATCGCCGGTGGTTCAGACTTTTTTGCTGGGGGTGCCCCGCTCGAGCCGTCCGCAGCCCCTGATAGAACCACCGCAGGGCGAAATGCAATCATCCTGAGGACAGCCATGTCGAGGCCTGCTCTCGGATCCGATGCTAGGACAAGATCTCGTTTACTGGCTACTGCCATTTGCCACATCAATTGTGCGTCATCAGTTGTGACACTCTGAGCGAGTGTTCGTAAATACTCAAACTCGGGCGAAGATTCGTCGAGACTACCTGGTACTGCCTGCTCAATCGCAACTTGATGAAGAACTGAACTCAACTCATCCAACGCACCAGCGTAATCGGGTGAGTGTGTGGCTATATCATCAACCACGACAAGCGCCTTCTCCGCATCGTTGTTTGCAATGGCCGCCAACAAATCTAAAACCTTGGTTCGGGATACGGTACCGAGCATGGCTCGGACCTCGTCACCAACAAGCTTTCCCGATCCATGAGCAATTGCCTGATCTGTTAAAGAAAGTGCGTCTCGCATCGATCCCTCAGCTCCACGAGCAAGTAACGCTAGTGACTCAGAATCGTAGGAAACAGACTCATCGCTTAGCACGTGCTCAAGATGCTCAATGATCTGTGCCGGAACCATGTTCTTGAGATTGAACTGTAAGCAACGCGACAACACCGTGGCTGGCAGCTTTTGCGGATCCGTTGTGGCAAGTAGGAATTTGACGTGAGAGGGCGGCTCCTCCAGCGTCTTTAACAGCGCATTAAAACTGTGGTTGGACAGCATGTGCACTTCGTCAATCAAATAGATTTTAAAGCGTGACCGAGTCGGGGCATACTGAACGTTATCGAGCAATTCTCGCGTGTCCTCGACTTTCGTACGAGACGCAGCGTCAACCTCTAATACGTCTACACTGCGGCCCTCGGCAATTTCAACACAACTCGCGCAAACACCACACGGCGTTGCAGTCACTCCTTGTTCACAATTAAGGCTCTTCGCGATGAGTCGAGCAACGGTCGTCTTACCTACGCCGCGCGTTCCTGTAAAAAGGTAAGCGTGGTGCAGTCTCCCTGACTCTAACGCAGTAGTAAGTGCCTTGACGACGTGTTCCTGCCCAACCATTTGAGAAAAACTAGACGGTCGCCACTTTCGTGCAAGAACTTGATAACTCATAGTGTGCTCGACGGTTGTTTGGAGGTGACTCGAACAGCCACACCTCGGCACCCGAGTCGATAACTACCGTTGCTCCCTTCCGGGCCTGGCGGGGTTCGCTATCTATCGCTGCGAGGGGACCGTTCGAGCCACCATGACCCTTACCTTTCAGCAAGGTCGCAAAGTGTCTCGAAATCGGTTCACCTACGCAAGTGAATCCGCAAGAAATGCCAGCTTTCTCGACTTAGACAAAGAGTATAAATTCTCGCTCACCCATGTTAACAGTGATAACATTAAAGTTAATTGCATTAACATGGGTCGATCATCAGCATGACACCACGATTTTTCTTCACCACGCTCTTTAGCGTTCTTGGCGCAGCTGGCATCGTCATCTTTGGTTCCAAAGCTATTGAAGCCAACGTTGAACCCACGATTTCAACAGAGGCGAAACCGTTACCCGTCATCGTTGAGCGCTATCAACTGAAGGATAGTTACACCACTTCGACGCGGTTCCTCGGGGTCGTAGAGGCGGCCTCTGATAGCAACATTGGCTTCGAGGTGGCAGGCGTACTCTCTGAGCTGACTGCAAAGGAGGGAGACTTTGTCAGAACCGGCCAACTATTGGGGCGACTTGATACTCAACAGCAGCGAACTGCTCTAGCGCTTGCTAAAGCACAAGAAAAGGAAGTAGCCGCTCAACTGGAGCTCGCAAAACTAAGCCTGCAACGTGTTAACACCATGATGGCGAAATCACTTGTCTCTCAACAAGAGGCTGACGACGCCCGTCTTACTGTTGAAGCTACAGAGGCACGTTTGGAAACGACACAGGCGAGCGTCCGTAACGCCGAAATAGTGATTGAAAAGAGTCAGTTACGGGCCCCTTTTGACGCTGTGATTACAACGAAGCTGAGCGAACCGGGGAGCGTTATCGGTCCAAACGTTCCAATCCTGCGCCTGGTGTCAGTGGGAGAGCGTGAAGCGCACGTCGGCATATCGACTAAATTTGCCGACCTCGCAGTCATTGGCGAGAGCTACACCGTATTTGCGGAAGGAAAATCTATCCCAGCGACGCTAAGAACTATCGGTGCCGACGTTGATCCTGAGACACTCACTGTTCTTGCGGTATTAACACTACCGGAGCAGCCCGAGCTTCGGGTGGGTCAGACTGTCGCTTTGGAATTAGAGGAGCGCGTAGACGCAAAAGGTGGATGGCTGCCAATCACCGCCCTTATGGAGGGAGATAAGGGTCTTTGGACCGTTCTTATCACTAAGAAAAATGACGACGGGGAACTAATTACAGCCCGCGAAAGCGTTGAGATTGTCCACAGTGCGGCGGATCGTGTCTTTGTAAGGGGAACGCTATCGGCCGACGCCGATGTCGTGGCTTCTGGAATGCAGCGACTGAGCCCCGGATCACCGGTAGAGATCGTACCGGCATTTCGTATCGTAAACTGAGGCCGCTAGATGATTGCCACGAGTCTGTACGAAAATGGCCGCTACCTCGCGCTTCTGGTGCTATCAATCATTGTTGTGGGCGTCACCTCCTACAATAGTTTGGGAAGGCAGGAAGATCCATCCATCACACCTTTCGTAGCCTCGCTCCAAACCTTCTATCCGGGTGCTAGTCCATCGCGGGTAGAGAGTCTGGTCACAAAACCTCTGGAAGAGGCGCTCAGAGAGCACCCAGACGTAAAGGAGCTCAACGCAAGTTCGGTCAACGGTGTTTCTACGATTGTTATTGAAGCCGATTACTATCTTTCACGCGCAGACATAAAACGCGTCTGGTCGGAACTTCGGGGCAAGGTGGATCGGGTCGCCGCCAACCTACCCGAGGGGACCTCAAAACCTGTCCTCGATGACGACCTATTCACTACCTTCGTCAAGATTATCTCGATCAGTGCCGACGATGGCATTGATATTTCTCCCTCACTACTGCGGCGAGAAGCATTGCGATTCGCTGACGCAGCACGAAGACTTCCTCAAACTCGTCGCGTAAAGCACTACGGATTGCCGGACGAGGAAATCAACGTTGAAATTGACGGGGTCGCGCTGAGCACACTTGGGCTCTCGATTAATGATATCTCAAGAACGCTAGCGCTTGCCGACGCTCGAACACCTGCAGGCAAACTGACGGCACCAGGCAATGCTCTCACCATTGAAGTCGCTGGTGACTTTGACAATGTTCAGTCAGTCAGGCAGACCTTTGTTAAATCCGACCAAGATAACCTCACCGGTATCCGCATTAGCGATATCGCTAAAGTCACTAAAGCAGAAGCTAGCCCGCCGTCCCGGCTTGCCCTTTCAAACGGGCGCCGATCTGTCTTCCTCGCGGTGGAAATGAAACAGGGCTATCAGGTCGACAAGTACAGTGCTGCATTCGATAAATTCTTGGAGAACTATCGCGCGAACGCGGCCGAAGGTCTGACCATTGAAACCACATACGATCAGAGTGGATACACAGAAGCTCGTCTTGCAGGTGTTGCAAAAAACATCATCGCAGGCATCGCCATCGTTGTAGCGGTCCTTTTTATAACGCTCGGCTGGCGAGCAGCAGTGATCGTTGCTCTCAGTCTTCCGCTTTGCACGCTCCTATCAATGGTGGCATTGAATTACCTTGACGTCCCCATACACCAGCTATCCATGACCGGCCTTGTTGTTGCGCTCGGACTATTAGTCGATGGCTCAATAGTGGTAACGGATGAGATTCGCAAACACCTCTTAGAAGGAGATGAAGCGCTCGAGGCGATGCAAAAAGCGGTTAAACGGATGACCGTACCGCTTGTGAGCGCAACAGCCACTACCGTCCTAGCCTTCACACCAATGGCCATTTTGCAGGGCCCTTCTGGTGACTTTCTAGGCAGTTTGGCAACCTGCGTAATCGTTATGCTGGTCATGAGCCTGCTGTTAGCCTTGACCCTGACACCTGCGCTTGGTGGACGACTGTTACCTGGAGCAGTGAGTGAGAAGGCTACATGGTGGCGATCAGGCATCGTTTTGACGAAGACGCGTGAGCGATTCGCTTCATCAGTCGACTGGTCGTTAAAATACCCTCTAGCGTCAGTCCTGCTCGCGTCTTCCATACCGCTTCTAGGCTTCGCCAGTGTCTCAACGCTAACAGCCCAGTTTTTTCCTGGAACCGACCGTGACCAAGTCTATTTGCGCGTTGAAATGCCCAAGAGTGCAGGCATTGAATCTACGTTGGAGCTAGTGCGACAACTCGACGATGACCTCAGGGCCGAGCCCTTAATTCGCCGAGTCGACTGGTCTGTCGGCGAGAGCCCACCCGCTTTTTACTACAACCTGCGCTCAAACAAGCGAAATGCGCCGGGTTGGGCGGAAGGTATGGTGCTTACGCGCGATGAAAACAAAACCAATGCACTGATTAGACGATTGCAGGAAGACTTTGACCGAAAATACCCACAAGCGCAGGTATTGGTCCTTGGTATCGATCAGGGCCCTCCGGTGGATGCGCCATTGGAAGTGATTTTGTATGGTCCCAATACTCACACTCTCAGAGTCTTAGGCGAACAATTTAGACAGCGATTGCAAGAGCTACCCGACATTACGCATACCAAACTCTCAATTAGTCCCGCGGCGCCGAAAATTGAGTTTCAGTTCGATGATGAAAAGCTTCGTAGGCTAGGCTTAGAACGAAGCCAAATCGCGGCACTGGTTGATGGCTACCTGCGTGGCCGTTTCGGTGGTGCTGTCATCGAAGATACAGAGCAACTTCGAGTGCGCACAAAACTCGAACGTGAGGCTTGGCAAAACAGCGAAAGTTTGCTGAGCCTTCAGATCCCGATACCCGGACAGCCCGGCAGACCCCGGTTTATCCCTTTGGCGGCCCTCGGTAGCTTGGAAATTGTACCCGACGACGCGCCCATTGGCAGGCGAGATGGAGAGCGCATAAACCAAGTTCAAGCGTTCTTGACCAGAGGTGTGCTTCCCGAAGAAGCGCTGAAAATACTTAGACGATCGTTAGAAGAAAATCCAATAGCCCTGCCCGACGGATACCGGTACAGCTTTGGCGGCGATAGCGGCGAGCGAACCGAGGTCGTCAATGACCTTATCGGACCCGTGGGTTTGGTAATGTCGTTGCTACTCGCAACGATTATGCTGACCTTTAATTCGTGGCGATTGACTGCGTTGGCTTTCGGTGTCGTTGTCTGTGCCTTTGGACTCAGTTTTTTGGCCTTAGCACTGTTCCGTTACCCATTAGGCATCATGGCGCTGGTAGGTGTCGTAGGTTCAATCGGTGTCGGTATTAATGCTTGCATCATCATATTGACCTCTTTCCAGCAATCGCCGTCAGCGTCCAATGGGGACCGTGAGGCTATGCGCGACGAGGTACTCGACTCCAGCCGACACATCATTTCCACAACACTCACAACCTTTGGCGGTTTCTTACCGTTGATTCTCGAAGGCAGCCAGTTCTGGCCTCCTTTCGCAATGGCCATTGCGGGTGGCGTTTTACTGTCGACCATCATCTCTTTCTATTTGGTCCCTCCCGCCTATGTGCTCCTTGGCGCACCGCGTGATAACCGTATCGTGCGCGCTGAACTCAAAGCTTTAAGAGGAGCCTCGGTATGAATCAGTCGATCAGCCCCTATCATCACGGCGACCTACGCAACTGTGCCATCATTGCTGCCGCTGAACTCATCGAGTCGATTGGTAGCTACGACATTACCATTGCGCAAGTGGCCAAACGTGTTGGGGTTAGTGCCCCTGCGCTATATCGCCACTTCACTGATAAGAACGCCCTTCTCACCGCCGTACGAGAATTAACACACATCGGTATCATGGATTACATTACCGAAGCGCAATCAAATATTGAACATGGGACCATTGCCCACTTGGACGCCCTAGGGTCCGCCTATCTGCGCTATGCGATAGACAAGAGGGCGTTTTTTGGTTTGATGTGGGAGGACCATGGAGATACTGAAAGTCGTCGCGCTGAGGCGCGCGCAAAACGAACTGGCTTTCAGGTCCTGCATGAAGCCATCGACCTTTACCTGCGAAGACATAAACCTGGGTCAGTTAGTGACTCCCTAAAAACAGCGACGTTGATGTGGTCAACTGCCCATGGAATCGCAACCCTGCGGCATAACCGCATGCTCGACGCCTTCGACGAGGATGCTGACGCCGATGCGCTTCTTCGCACAGCTACGCGAGCCATATTGCGCTGCGGCGATTAGAAGGGAATGAACTCGACTCGGCCAAAAAAGTTTATTAGATTCTAGCCACCACTGCTGGCCTATCGAGCTAAAAAGTAAGGTTTACAATGGCAGACGCAACCACATCACTTTGGTTTCTTTCATGCATCATCGGTCTATGGCTGGGTTTTCGTCTGAGTAACTCGATGCACGAGGGTGCAGCAGATTCGCGTGCCCCGACCGCCGCCCGCGTGCTGGTTACGGCCTACTGCACCGCGATCACTGTGATCATGATTGAAATTGCGCTCGGAAGTGATGTGTCGGCTGTAATGTCGAGCTGCCTAGTAGTCATCGCAGTGGCGACAGGCGTTATGCAACTGCTTCAGATTTGGACCGAGAAACCTACGCCAGGAAAGGACTGTCAGGGCCGCGATATCGTGGAATAACTGTGGGGGTTTGTGCCATAATCGCGCCCTCAGCGCCCATAGCACAACCGGATAGTGCAGCCGCCTTCTAAGCGGCAGGTTCCAGGTTCGAGTCCTGGTGGGCGCGCCATTTCAAAATCATTATCTTGCGCTCTGCGATCCGAGAGTGTCTGAACACCTTGGTGAAGGCGCTTGCGGCCAGGGGAGTCACGAAAAGATCCACGCTCGAAGATGCGGGTTACGCGTCGACTCGTACGGCCATCATCAACAGTCATCAAAACAAAAAAGGGCCGTCAGAAAGGCCTTCACCGACGTATACCTGAGGGCTTATCGTAATGTGTGGCCATAAAAAAACGCCACTTTTGCTAACGACTGGGCAGTGCCGAGGTTGTGATTAAAGTCAAAACAAAGCATGATTTAGCACGATATAAAACAATAGGAATGCGCACCTTACGAGGGCGTCAATTTTTCGGGCAAAGCGGGGATATCATGAACACAACATCTGTATTAGCGGGAGGCATTGCACTTGCGATTGCGAGTACGGCAACGGGAGCAATGCTTCCTGAAAACGTACAAGGTCAAGCGTCCGCGGGTCTCATCCAAATTGCAACAACTGGAAACCCAGAGGGCTTAAATGCCGAGCTTGGTGGCGACGTAACCGAGTCATCTGTGATCGCAGAAACGGTTGGCCAAGCCACGCTCAACGGTCTTCTCAACGTTGCTGAGGATGAGCACCTGGCGCCTAAGGCATTAGTAGTCGATGGGACTATTTACGCCATGGTTGCGCCAACCATTACTAAGGATAATTTCATCCTAGTTACTGAAGACGGTGTGACGCGTCGAATGGACGTTGGTAACTCTGAGGGCACTAACGAGCCGTTCATTGTCGCTGAAATCGATCCAAATGCGCTCCCTGATACGGTGACAGGTACGGCGTCCGCAGGATTGATCCAAATTGCCACTACAGGAAATCCCGAGGGTCTACATGCTGAACTGGGCGGAGAAATCGTCGAGTCATCAATAGTCGCTGAGACCGCTGGACAAGAGGCGCTTGACGCACTTCTCATGACTGAAGAAGACGAACATCTGGCGCCCATGGCGTTGGTCGCACCATCTGGTGAAATCTACGCGATGGTGGCCCCTACAATTACCAAGGACAATTTCGTTTTAGTCACGCGAGGTGGTGAGGCGATCCGTATGGACGTGGGCTCAACCGAGGGGACCAACGAGCCGTTTCGTGTCACTGAGTTGGTATCCGACGGCGGTACGCCATGGTATGTCGAGTTCTGGTATTGGCTGACGGGTGCTTAAACTCCCGGATTAACGGACACAAAAGCGCTGTCCCGCGGGACGGCGCTTTTTTTTGTCTTGGTATTCTTACTGGAGATAAAAATGACTAATACCATTAAGTTTCTTTTACCTGCTTTTATTCTAGCGGCCTGCACTACCACAACGGTGCAATCCGCAAGCACGCAATTTCAACCGATTGATCTCGATTTTGACGTGGTTTGGGATAAAGACGTACATCCTTTTACGGGCGCAACGGCCATCGATATCGATGGAGATAACCGCGACGAGGTGTTTATCGGTGGCGGATTAAATCAAGCTGATCGGTTGTATACCTGGCGCGATGGAGAACTCGTCAATATCGAACCGGGAACAGGACTGTCCTCAATGGACGCGACCCATGGTGCAATGTCGCTCGATATGGACAGCGATGGAGATGTGGACCTCGTTTTGGCTAGAGCGGGTGGTATTTATCTCTACTTAAATGACGGTAAGGGTGTATTCACTGAGCGCTTGATCGAAGTCCCCACTCAACCAGATGAATCGGAGCCCTTTCAGGTGGCGGTCACCGATTATGACCGCGACGGCGACGTTGATCTCTATGTCAGCTACTTCGTGGCATTTCCCTTCTTCATGAGCGCCACTTTTAACGATCCTAAACATTCGAAGAAGAATATTTTGCTACGTAACAATGGTGACCTCATGTTTACCGACGTTACCGCAGAAGCGGGGGTCGCTGGGCAAGCAAATACCTTTGGCGCGATTTTACTGGATCTCAATGGAGATTTTTACGACGACCTTGTGGTGGCCCAAAACACCTGGGAGGTCGAGATCTTCGAGAATATGAAAGACGGCACCTTCGAACCAAGACCTAGCGATACCGGTTACGGCTTCTGGATGGGGGTAGGTGCCGGAGATATCGACAATGATGGCGACCAGGACCTATTTTTTCCAAATGTGGGCGATTCAATCCCAGCGGCTTTTACGATGGGCGACATCCTTCCAGACCAGCGACACTCCCACGACTGGTCATTGTTGAGAAACGACGGCAACTTCAAATTCACCGAAATGATTTCTGACTGGGAAATCGATAACGAAGGTTTTGCGTGGGGAGGCGTCTTCGAAGATGTTAACCTCGATGGGAAGCTTGATCTGTTTGTTGCCCAGAACTACGTGAAATGGCCAATACATCGTTTATTTAAACTTGAGGGTCGCGCCTATCTCCAAGACACGAAAGCATCCGGCGCCCCCTATTTCCGCAACGCACCAGAGCTCGGCTTGAAGAACAAACACTACGGGCAATCGTCGCTATTTGTCGACTTGGACGGGGATTACCGGCTCGACTACTTCTGGTTGAATATGAACGACGAGCAGGCGGCATTCCTAAACACGAGCGAAGGCAACTTCATATCATTCAGATTGCCAGATGATATCGCCCACCTCGGTACGCAGGTTTACATCGTGACAGAGAACGGCAAAAGCTACACACGCCAATTCATTGCCGGCGAGGGCTACCTCACCGATCAATCAAGTGATTTGGTGTTCGGGTTAGACGGCGCCGAAGCTGTTGAAAAGGCGGTTGTAACGTGGCCCGATGGAACAAGTGTGGTAATCAACGACCCAGCCATAAACACGCGCCACCCTCTGAACCGGTAACTTGTAATCTGGCTCTTGGGTTTTTCGGCGCCCAATATCGGGCGCCTACTTTTTATATAAAAAGCCCCTACGCCTGGCTTGCTCTCAGCGCCTGTTCGACATCGGCGATAATGTCATCGATATGCTCGATACCAACAGACAAACGGACCATGTCATCGCTAACGCCCGCTTTGGCGAGTTCCTCATCCGATAACTGACGGTGCGTGGTAGAGGCTGGGTGACAAGCGAGTGATTTTGCATCACCAATGTTGACCAAGCGCAGCACCATTTGAAGTGCATCGATAAATTTAGCACCAGCCTCGACACCGCCTTTGACACCAAAGCTCAGGATGCCTGAAGCACGCCCCCCACAAATACGTTGGCATCGCTCAGCCTCGGGGCTATCTTCTAATCCGGCATAATTTACCCAGCTGACAGCATCATGCGACGACAGATACGCCGCTACAGCAGTGGCATTTTCGCAGTGTCGCTCCATGCGAAGCGCTAACGTCTCCAAACCTTGCATAATCTGAAAAGCGCTTTGCGGTGCAAGAGCTGCCCCTGTATTTCTCAAAGGAACAACTCGGCAACGTCCAATATATGCCGCTTCTCCCAACGCCTCGGTATAAACAACACCGTGATAGCTCGGATCCGGAGTATTCATAATTGCGAAACGCTCGGGATCTGCAGTCCAGTCGAACTTACCCGAATCGACTATCACACCCCCAATTGTAGTGCCGTGACCTCCGACGTATTTGGTCAACGAGTGAATCGCAATATCCGCCCCGTGATCAAACACCTTGCAGATCAAAGGCGTAGCCACCGTGTTATCCACGATCAACGGAACCCCGTGTTTGTGAGCGATATCAGCCCACTCCTGAATATCGACAACGTTCCCCTTTGGGTTACCAATAGACTCGCAAAATACTGCCTTGGTATTTCGGTCAAAAAGGTGGTCGGCGTTCGCAATATCATTCGCATCTACCATGCGAACTTCAATGCCCTGACGTGGAAAACTGTGTGCAAACAAATTATACGTGCCACCGTATAACTGGCTGATAGAAACAATGTTGTCACCTACACCTGCGATAGCCTCAATCGCATAGCGAATCGCCGCCATACCCGATGCCACTGTGAGTGCGCCAATACCACCCTCGAGCGCAGCCATGCGTGCCTCTAAGACCGCATTCGTCGGATTCATTATGCGCGAGTAGATATTTCCAGGAACGGCGAGATTAAAAAGATCGGCACCGTGCTGCGTATCATTGAAGGTGTAAGAGGTTGTCTGATAGATAGGGGTCGTGGCTGCGTTAGTGGCAGGATCGCCATCGTAGCCCTCATGGAGGGCAATTGTTTCAGGCTTCATAGGTCTGTTACCGCTGTGAATTCAGCGCGAGATAATAAGGCGCACACCAGTGAGGCCAAAATAATAAATGGTTATTTACTTAAAACGAGATGAGCACCTGTTCGATGCTGAATCGTGAGTACTAAACTAATCACAAATAGCCACTTCAGCGGACTCTAAGCACAACAAAGCGACACTCAGACCCCTCAGAGTGAATATAGGGCTCGATTCTGATTTCCTCGATACCGACCCGCCCCTCTGAATGCATACGAACGAGCAGGTCGACAAATCGTGTCGCTTCCCAGTAATCATCCCGAACTGTAAACACGACGACACCGCCAGAACGGGTCAGGCGAACAAGTTCGCCAAGGGCCTCGGGTACCACATGCGTCGACGTAAAAGTTCCAATGCAAGTGACAGCGTCAACCGATCCAGAGTCGAGCGGTACTGTCTTATTGAGATCCATTTGTGACAAGCTGCGATAGACATTTTTGGCTGCCGCTTGTTCCAGCATGCCCTTTGAATAATCCACGCCAGACAAATGACCGACGCCTGCCTCACTGAGCAGCACACCGACCAAGCCCGTGCCGCACCCAGCATCCATGACACGCGCGCCCTCGAGGGTGATGTAGCGCTTGAGGAGTGTTACTGCCATTTGAGGGCTGCTGTAGCCCCACTCGTCGAGCAACTCATGCTCATAGCGATCGGCCCAGTCGTCATACACCCGCATCAGCGCATCGGTTGAATCCGCATTCAAGATTTTTACATGAACGTCTGCTTGCTTGCCCATAGTGACGTCTCCTTTTATATTTTTATTACCCTCATCGCACCCCCGTGCCATGCATCTCTTGCGTGATGCTGGTGGGCTTTACTCTCATCCCGATGCAGCCACGATCTTATCGGCATTCAACGCCATAAAGAGCGATCATCTACAGCGCAACGACTTTGCCCGCAACACCCACCACCCACTGCGACACAAATAACAACCTCACTATGCGCTTTTATCAGCCAACTTAGCGAAACCCTCGGCACAGTAAATCACGAGGGACTTCACGCAGCAGCCAAAATTGGCTGAGATGGTCATTACAATCATCACAGGTGTGGCAGTTGGCAAAGCATTCATGTGATTAATACTTACTCTTCCTGCGCGACCATCGGTTGTTGGCGTGCTCGGCACAGACGACATTTGCTTGGCCCCCTAGCTCGTTGTTTTTAGATAGTGCTTAGGACTGAGCCTACTCTGGGTTAATTGGAGGAAACTTGGACGGAGCCGTGCACGGGCTCGGTTATTAAGCTAGGCTCCGCGGTCAGCGATGTGTTATGTCCCCAAAGTCTAAATCAATAAAGCTGGAACAGCCCCATGAATCAGCCACAGAATCCTCAACACTACCCCTCTATCAGTGACGATATCCTCGTAGACAGCGGCGC